>OGOC01000287.1_pt1 | contig 53314 bp, 71 predicted proteins | sample 1552561 | NCBI WGS metagenome assembly OGOC01 (sample SAMEA2580148, study PRJEB22360) | human gut metagenome | biome: human gut; feature: human-associated habitat; material: faeces | place: Denmark | collected 2008/2010
TTTCCCATACTGCAGAGAGCCGGAGCTTTACAGAGGTCTACGTGACGGAGGAGGACAAGTGGTTTGATATTCATCGCACAGGCATAGCGTGGGTGGATGGCCGCAAGGTGCAGCTTGTTACAATGTATGATATCACACAGAAGAAGCGTTATCAGCAGCGCATTGAGAACCAGGCCAATAATGATTTCCTGACAGGGCTATATAACAGGATGAGATGTGAGCAGGATCTGGCTAAGTTTATAGATGATTCAGTGAAAAACGACACCAGAGGTGCGATGATTTATATAGATCTGGATGATTTCAAGCATATAAATGACGGGCTTGGCCATCAGTACGGAGATGTGCTTTTAAAAGCTATATCGCATAGCCTGACACAGGTGAAGGGAATTGAGAACCACTGCTACAGGATGGGTGGCGATGAGTTTATCGTCATAGTGACAGGCAGCTCTGTTGACAGGCTGGAGAGTATCATTAATGATATACAGCAGATATTTGTCAGACCGTGGTTCTTGAAGGGAGAGGACTATTACTGTACAATAAGTGCCGGAGTGGCATTTTTCCCGACAGATGCAAGAACTGTGGAGGATGTCATAAGAAGAGCTGATATAGCTCTTTTCAATGCTAAGAAAGAAGGAAAAAACCGTATAGAGTTCTACAACGAGGGTATTGATGGCACAAGCACAAAGCGTCTTGACCTGGAAAAGCACATGAGAAAAGCCACGATGAATGAGTGCGATGAGTTCACCGTGTATTTTCAGCCGATTATAAACGTGAAGGGGGAGGATGTCTGTGCAGGTGCAGAGGCTCTTGTCAGATGGAATTCAGCAACCATGGGCTTTATAAATCCGGTTGACTTTATACCGCTTGCTGAGTATCTTGGGCTTATAAACCCAATCGGGGAGCATGTATTAAGAGAGGCGGCGAAGCACTGCAGGTACTGGAATGACATGGGACATCCTGACTACAAGGTCAACGTAAATCTGTCTGTGGTGCAGCTGCTGCAGAATGACATAGTTAAGAAAATCAAAGGCATAATTGATGAGGTGGGCATAGAACCGGGAAATCTGTGTCTTGAGGTGACAGAGAGTCTGGCAATCAATGACATGGTGCGCATGAAGCGGATACTCAGTGAGATAAAGGCGCTTGGTGTTAAGGTTGCACTGGATGATTTTGGAACAGGATATTCATCACTCAACCATATCAGGGAGATGCCTCTTGATATTATTAAAATAGATAAATGCTTCATTGAGCATCTTGGGGAGGATGATTTTTCTGATGCATTTGTCAAGATGGTTACAGAGCTTGCCAACACAATAGGAGTACATGTCTGCGTGGAGGGAGTTGAGACTGACAGGCAATATGCTATAATTAAGAAGATGGGAATATATTACATACAAGGGTATTTCTTCGATAAGCCAATGTGCATAGAAAGCTTTGAGGAGAAATATATCTGACGAAGAAGGTGTAACATGCACGAAGAAGATATAGAAAAAGCCCATGCTATTCATTTTGGAAGAAAAATAAACAGTGCACGAACTGTATCACGGCCAAGACCATAAAAGATAAAAGGCAGCGTGTCAAGATAGAGTTTTCGGGCACTGATTCGTACCAGGTCATATCAAGGTACTACAATATAGAAGGCAAGAACTACGTGATGGAGCTTGAATACATGAACAAGAAACACTGGATTGATGATATTCCTGTTCTCCTACAGTGTCTGGTCAATATACAGGACCGGATAAAGGCGGGGCTGGACTAGCTTAAATGCATAATAAAAGAAAAATATATGTAAAAAAGCATTTGCTTTATTTGCTTATTAATATACAGGGAATTTGTGAGCAAAATGTGATGGACTGTTGAAAAAAACGTGATTAAATTCTAAAAAACTTATAAACTGGCAGGAAGAAAACACAAGGTGGAAAACTGAAAATAAGCATTGTAAAAATCCGAACTGTAATTTATAATAAAATTCAATGGTAACGGTTCAATATCTTTACAGTTACAAATAATGAGAAACAAGGAGGAAAACATGAAAAGAGAAACAGTCGTCGTACTGGATTTCGGCGGTCAGTACAATCAGCTGGTTGCCAGACGTGTGAGAGAATGTAACGTATACTGCGAAATCTATTCATACAAGACCGATCTTGAGAAAATCAAGGCAATGAATCCTAAGGGAATCATCCTTACCGGTGGTCCGAACAGCTGCTATGAGGCAGATTCACCTACATGCAATAAAGAATTATTTGAGCTTGGTATTCCTGTTCTGGGACTTTGCTATGGCGCACAGCTTATGATGCATGTTCTGGGCGGAAAAGTTGAGAAAGCAGATGTGAGCGAATATGGAAAGACAGAGGTTCTGGTAGATAAGACAGATTCCAAAATCTTCAAAGACGTATCTGACAAAACAATCTGCTGGATGAGCCACACAGATTACATTTCCCAGGTTGCACCAGGATTTGAGATTGCTGCTCACACAGCAGACTGTCCGGTAGCAACTGCACAGAATGAGGAGAAGAAGCTGTATGCGATCCAGTTCCATCCGGAAGTGCTTCATACAGTAGAAGGAAAGAAGATGCTTTCCAACTTCGTACTTGGTGTATGCGGATGTGCCGGAGACTGGAAAATGGATGCCTTTGTTGAGCACACTATCAGAGAAATCCGCGAGAAGGTCGGGGATGGAAAAGTTCTTCTTGCCCTGTCAGGTGGTGTTGACTCTTCCGTTGCAGCAGGACTTCTTTCCAGAGCAATCGGCAAGCAGCTTACCTGTGTATTTGTAGATCATGGTCTTCTTCGTAAAGATGAGGGAGATGAGGTTGAGGGTGTATTCGGACCAAACGGTCAGTTTGACCTGAACTTTATTCGCGTCAATGCACAGCAGAGATATTATGACAAGCTGGCAGGTGTTACAGAGCCTGAAGCAAAACGTAAGATCATCGGTGAAGAATTTATCCGTATTTTTGAAGAAGAGGCCAAGAAGATTGGTGCGGTAGATTTCCTGGCACAGGGAACTATTTATCCGGATGTTGTAGAGAGTGGTCTGGGCGGAGAGTCCGCAGTGATCAAATCTCACCACAATGTAGGCGGACTTCCGGATTTCGTTGATTTTAAAGAAATCATCGAGCCACTCCGTGACCTGTTTAAAGACGAGGTTCGTAAAGCTGGCCTCGAACTTGGAATTCCGGAAAGACTGGTATTCCGTCAGCCATTCCCTGGCCCAGGCCTTGGAATCCGTATCATCGGAGAAGTCACCGAAGAAAAAGTACGCATCGTACAGGATGCAGACTACATCTACCGTGAAGAAGTCGACAAAGCAGCCGCCGACTACAAAAAAGAACACGGAGAAGACCCATCCTGGATGCCAAACCAGTACTTCGCAGCCCTGACAAATATGCGAAGCGTAGGCGTAATGGGAGACTTCAGAACTTACGATTATGCAGTAGCACTCCGCGCAGTTAAGACCATTGACTTCATGACTGCCGAGTCCGCTGAGATTCCTTATGCAGTACTTAATAAGGTGATGAACCGTATTATCAATGAAGTTAAGGGCGTAAACCGCGTATTCTATGATCTTACAAGTAAGCCGCCTGGAACGATTGAGTTTGAATAATTGCAAAAAGCCTGGAAACCATTGAGAAATAAGGGTTTCCGGGCTTTTATTTTGCCTAAGTGTACCAGAAGTGTACCACATTCCAAAATTATAGGCTTTTTTGTGCATTTTGCCATGCTGCCGGAGACAGATCAGCGGCGGCACTGTCCTGAAGCTGCTGGGCCACATTACCATGCACGTCCGGGTACAAATGGCCATATAGCTCCAGGGTGGTTTGTACCTTTTCGTGCCCCAGGCGCTCCGACACGGCCAGGATAGGAAAGCCCATGTGAATGAGCAGGCTGGCGTGAGAATGGCGGAAATCATGCACACGAATTTTCTTGACGCCGGATTTTTTACAGCCGGCACGGAGCTGGGAGTTTACCCAGCTTTTTGTAAACGGAAACAGGCGGTCGTCCGGATCGTATTCCAGAAGCCGGCCGGCATAGTCCTGAACAATAGCACAAAGGAAATCCGGCAGGGTAATATCACGCTTGCTTTTTGGCGTTTTTGGTTCGTATATGACTTCCTGGCCATTGGCCACTGCAAAGTTTTTTGTGATATGCAGCACCTGATTAGTGAAGTCGAAGTCAGACAAGCTGAGCGCCAGCAATTCCCCCTCGCGGATGCCGGTATAAAACAGGACGTTAAAAGCGCAGTATGGCGTTGGCTTATCTATGGCCTGAATGAAAGTTTTGAACTCGTCCTCGGTCCAGAATAGCATTGTATCCGCTTTTGATTTCCCCATGCTGCCAGCAACCGCCGCCGGACTGCCTGGGAGGCCGTAGTATTTGACGGCATAGTTAAGAATAGCAGCAACCTGGTTGTTGATAGTTTTCAGATATGTTTTTGAGTACGGTTTACCATTTGGCTGTCGCAGCTCCATGAGCGTGTTTTGCCAGTTGCGGATCATGAGCGGCGTGATCTGGTTTATTGGCGTGCTGCCGAAATAAGGCAGCAGTTTTTTTGTAATAAGATGCTGTTTATTTTCCCAGGTGGTGGCGCGCAGCCTGGTTTTACAATCTGCCATATACAACTCTACCAGGGAAGCGAACGACATGTCACAAGATGCAGCCGCTTTTGCAAGAAATTCGCGTTCCCACTCCTGGGCTTCCCGTTTGGTTATGAAGCCCGTTTTTTTCTTTTGCACCCTTTTACCGGTCCAGTCGGTGTACCTGAATTTGCTGTACCACTTGCCGGTTTTGGGATCTTTAGCCACTGACATTTTCGGACTCCTCCGGGATGCGGTTGGCTATGACCGTTTCAAATTCCCGTAAATATTTAATATAGGCACCATAATAAGTGTAGCCGGAAGCTGAGGCCGGTACCGCGCCGCTTTTAATGAGCTTTGCGACGGCCAGATCATGCGCCAGCTGATCCGGAGCAACCGGAAAGGTGCCTGTAAGCATTTCTAAATTTTCCATACGAACCTCCATGTTAAAAATCAAAGCACGGTGCAAGTACAGTGCAGACACTAGAAAAGCCGTGCTGAATCCTGAATCCTGATTCCCTATTCCTGATTCTAAAAACCATACGGTCGTTGCTGAGCAGCCGACCGGTGCCCGTGCCCGTACTTTACACTCCTTTGCTGTTGCCCGCCTGATTAAGCAGGCTTTTTAAATTTATGCCCTGGTATTCAGAGAGTGTATCCGCCAGGTTATCCGTAATGCTGCACCCGGATGAAACATAAACAATACTGTCCATAAAACTTGATATGCAAATATAATTTTTATTGGAATCCACCCACACAGCACAAGGACCCCAACCGGTATCCTCTTCATGCGCTGCCGGTTCCCCGTATTTTGCTGTATATTTTTGGAGCAGATCAGAAAAGGCATTGTCGTCCATTTCCAACTGATAACCGCCCATAACGAGCTTGTCGTCCTGGAACATATAAGAGGCCGCAGCCGTATGACCACCAACCTCGGAAGAATTAAGGCCGAGTATGTAATAGCCCTGTTCTTCCCCAAGAGCGTAGTCCGTATTTTCCTGCATACTGGAAGTTATAACGACAGATTTTACAGCAGCAAGATTGGCGCCCCAGGCCTGATCGCAAAAGCCAGATATCGCGGGCTCATGGGTTGTTGTTTCTGCCATCTGCTGAGGAGCGGAGTCCTGCCCGGATGAACAACCAGGAAGCAGCGACATAGACGCAATAGTCGCAGCTATAGCAATAGATTTTGCAAAATACATTTTCTTTTTCATAGTAACCCCCTTGTTATTTTTTAGACCTTTTGTTTTTATATGCAGCCTCCCATTCGCTGAGCATTTGAACATAGTTGTCTACTTTTTCTTGATTTTCGCCAGATAGATCTAAGTATGTGTGAAACATGTTTATTCCTGATTCTGAAATTTTAGTTGCCATAACTGGCGGAGTGCAAGAATCAAAGCCAGGCACGTCCGTTTTACCCATTAAGTAGTCCATGGAAACATTAAAATAGTTTGCCATGGCTATTTTTGTATCATCGTTTGGAGTGCTTCGACCACTTTCGTACTGGCATATAGTGTTTTTTGCAACGCCGAAACGTGAACCAAACTCCTGCTGAGTAAGGCCGGCGTTTTTGCGCAGCGTTTTTATACGTTCTGCAAGAGTAGCCATTTTATTAACCTCCTTGAAAGTTCTTAAAACATGAACTAATACCAATAATATACCACAATAGGAGCATAGAAACCAATACAGAGCTAAAAAGTTCTCAAAAAATAGAAATTATCGCTTGACAGTTCTCAATTATGGAACTATAATCCAAAGTGTAAAGGTTAAGAAATGAGAACCGGAAAGGATGTGAGCACATGAATCTGGAACTTTTAAGAGACATTAGAAAGCAGAAAGGCGTTACCCAAGAAGAAATGGCAAAAGGGCTGGGATATAAAAGTAAAAGCGCGTATTGCAATTTAGAACTGGGAACAACGAAGATCAGCACGGAAGTAGCAAACCAGATTGCAATTCTGCTGGAAATGACTCCGGAGCAAAAAATATCGGTGTTTTTACCGGGTTAATAAGTTCATGTTTTAAGAATATGATACCACCGGAAAAAGGAGGAATAAATGCAAAGCCGAGTAACAAAAGCGGCGGGAAACAGGTACTGCCAGGCACGACTGAAAGCGGCAAAGTACAACGAAAAGCTCTTGACGAGAGCCGGAGCTGTTGACTACTTGCCAGGGGTTACAGAGGACAGCCTGAAAAAGTACGAGCTGGACATAACAAAAACCCCAAACACGGTTGTGGCACTTATGGCTGACGCATACGCAGAGCCGGAATTGAGAGCCTGGTATTGTGCTAATGAGTGTCCGTTAGGAAAAGACAGAATCGCAGAGATCAGCGACATGCCGCCAGAAAGATGCGTGCTCCGAATGAGGAGACACATGGACGACATGCAAGACGCCCTCACAGAATTTGCAGAGATTGTTGAGGACGGGGTAATAACACCGGAGGAGCTTGAAATGGTACCGGAAATAAAAAGACGGTTTACAGAAGCCCGGCAAAAGGTTGATGAAATGCTGGCCGCCATAGAAAAGATTGAAGCCCGCAAAGGGTATCCGGATTGAGAAAAGAGGTGCAGGAGCATGGGAAGAACGGCAGCAGCTACAAAAGAACCACCTAAGTTTTTGAGAGTGGCAGACGTGGCAGCCATGCTGGATATATCAGAAAGCCACGCATACAAGATTATGCGACAGCTAAATAAAGAGCTGGAAGCAAAAGGCAAGATTGTAACAGCCGGCCGAGTATCCAGGAGGTACCTGGAAGAAAGGATGTATTGATGGCAGATAACACATGGAAGTTTTTAGAGCACCAGGAAAGCAACCCGGAAGCATTGAAGCAGGCAGTTGATACCCTGATCGGGTACACAAAGAAAAAGGGATTTGCAGGAGCTGAAAACGCACAGCTGGACAGCCTGGAACTTGTAAAACATGTCATTATATGCGAGGCCGCGGCGCTGGTATTAAGCGACGACTGGCAGGCATTTATGAAATACAGAAAAGCAGGAGGCAAGGAAGATGGAGAAAACAAACGTAATTAAGCTCAAATATTTAAGAGCCGGACAGCCATCTGGAAGAGAGTACACATTTTACACACCGGCACCGGTTGAGGTTGGCGACATTGTGGATATTGCAGTGGTAAGCCCGGACAACACAAGCCAGGGAATGGTCACAGCGGTAAACGTACCACTGGAAGAGATTGAGGCATTTAAGGACAGAGCCAAGACGATCATCGGAAAGGCAGCGCAGAGAACAGAAGCTGAGGAACCGGAGCAGAAAACGCTGCTGGATGTATAAGGAGGAACAACATGACAAGAAAGACAGTAATGCACAGAGAAACAGAGATCTTTGTAGTTGAGGAAAAGCTGGCACCGAGAAAGGAAGCCATCAAGCGCCGCGTAAAGCTGGAAAGATGTATTGCGGCAGGCATTAACCTGGGAGCAATGATCCTGACCGGGGGCGCGCTGGTAAAGATCGGGCTTATGGTGTTTGCAGTGATGGACAGCAGAACCGGAGGCCTGGGCGGCGAGGTTTTAGTATTTCCGGCACTGGCAATGATGTTTTTATGGGGCCGTGAAATTGGCCTGAGAGAAGCAAGACAGGAGGCAGAAGCTATTGAGGACAATGGAGGAGAGTATTGAGCAGAAAGCGCAGGAACGCGCAGAAAGAAAGCTGCAGTACATAATAAGCAGATACGGGGATGCGAACGGAGAACGCCGCAAACCATATTACAGAGAGCAGCTGATCCAGGAGGCAAAGGCAGCGTTGAGCTGGGAAATTTTTAGCCTTGCTTTTATGGAATTGTGCAAAGAAAATGCCCCGGTGACACCGACCAAAGCGTCCGAGGCATGAAACCCGCAGTTATCAAATAACCGCTTGTGCTTATTATAGCATGAGAGAAAGGAATCGTAAATGAGCAAAATTATTAAGGTTAGCATGGATTTGGAGGTCACAGTGCACGATTTTCCGGAGGGCAGACTGGAAACACAGAACAAACAGTTGTGCGAGCTGATCGGTGACGGGTGTGACATGATCGAAAACGTTATGCCGAAGAGACTTTACAGAGAGTTGGGACATACAACCACGGTACTGAGAGAAAACAGCAAGTGCGTGAGCATGTTGGTGGATGAAGAATTTTTATTTAGAAACGGTTTGCAGCCGAACCTGATCGGTTGTTACCTGTACGAAACCGACAAGCACCGCTCCCCGATTATGGGAAACATCCTTTTTGTAGGTAATGCCTATGTTGGAGACGGTGTTGAGTTTACAGGCATTGAGCCGGAGACTTTTGAAACGCTGCACAAGCAGCTGAAAAATATGGCAATGGCCATGAAAGCACACAAGGAGGCGTTAGGAGTATGAAAATCTTAAAAATGAAGCTGGAAAACTTCCAGGGCGTGAAAGAACTGGAAATTGACCCGCAGGGCGAAAGCAGCGCGATCTATGGCGATAACGGAACCGGCAAGAGCACCGTATACAATGCCTTTACCTGGCTGATGTACGGCAAGCCGAGCACCACAGAAAAGAACTACACACCAAAAACCACCGGCAGCCATAACCTGCACCATAGCGTGGAAATGACCGTGGAACTGGCAGACGGTTCAGAAATGGTACTGAAAAAAGATTACCACGAAGTTTACAAGACCATTAAAGGAAACCCGCAGCCAGTGTTATCCGGACACACAACAGATTACAGCATGGACGGGGTACCGGTAAGCGAAACCCAGTTTAAAAAGAATCTGCTGGAAATTTACCATGATGAAGAACTGGCAAAGATGCTGACCTCTTACAACTACTTTTTGGAAAACATGAAAGTAGCAGACCGCCGCAAAATCCTGTTACAGGTGTGCGGGGATGCGGATTTTAATGAGGTTATTGAGAGCCAGGGCGACCTGTTGAGAGAACTTCCGGAAATGCTCCGCAAGCCTGGAAAGGCAGAAAATTATTATACCGTGGACGAATACAGAGCCATTGCTGCAAAGGAAAAGAACCTGACAGACAAAGAACTGGACGACATCCCACAGCGTATTGACGAGGCAGAGAAAGCAAAGCCGGACGTTACGGGCCTGGATGCACAGACCATTGACAACACCATGGCAGAGATTAAAGAGAAGCGCCGGGAACTGGAAAGCCAGAGAGCTGCCAGAGAATCCGGAGCGACAACAACCATCCGACAGCAGATCGCAGAACTGGAAAGCCAGAGAGCTGCCGGAGAGGCCAAACATGCGAGAGCAGAAGCCGAGGCAAACAAAGGAGCCTACGAGCGGATCAGCAACCTCCGCTATATGGCAAGTACCATTGAAACGGATATCATGCACACCGAGCAGGACAAGCGCGAGCATGAAAACGAAATCCAGCGCCTGAACCGCAGAAGAGAGCAGCTCCTGGCGGAGTGGAATGAGGAAAATGAAAAGGAATGGACCGGATCGGAGATTTGCCCGACATGCGGCCAGCAGCTTCCGGCAGAGCAAATTGAGGAAGCAAAGGAAAACTTCAATACAGCCAAGGCACAGAACCTGGAAACAATCAACAAGCGCGGCATGACAGAGTGTAGCAGCGGAATGATTAAGAAAGAGCAGGACGAAATTGAAGCCCTGGACGCTCGCCTGGTGGAACTGAAAGAGAAGAAAGCAGAAACAGCGCAGAACCTGGCAACAGCTGAAAAAGCGGTACTTGCAACAACGGACTATAAGGACACAGCCGAGTACAGACAGTTTACAGAGCAGATTGAGAGCCTGCAGGAAAAACTGAAAGATGCCAGAGCGGCAGCTGCTGAGGCAGACAATGTGCTGAGCGGACAGCTGAAAGAACTGGACGAGAGCCTGGAAGCTGAACAGAGCAAAAAGGCACAGCTGGCAATGGTTAAGAAACAGGACGAGAGAATCGCCCAGCTGGAAAAGAAAGAGGAGGAACTGGCAGCGAAATATGAGCAGCTTCAGAAAGGCATTTACCTTTGCGAGCAGTTTGTAAAAGCGAAAACAAAGCTCCTGGACGAGAAAATCAACAGCCGCTTTAAAACCTTGCGTTTCCGGTTGTTTATCGAACAGCAGAACGGCGGCATTGCAGATGATTGTGAGGCCCTGGTACCTTGTAAAACTGGCCTGGTGCCATTTAAGAGTGCGAACAACGCAGCACGTATCAATGCAGGCCTGGAACTGATTGACACGTTGGCCGAGTATTACGGCGTAGAGCTTCCGGTCTTTGTGGACAATGCAGAATCTGTTACAAAGCTGACACAGACACAGACACAGGTTATCCGCCTGGTGGTATCCGAACCAGACAAGGCCCTGAGATTTGAGAGAGGAGACAAGTGAGCATGACAAGAGTACACCCGCAGTTTTTAATGAATGGTTTTAAGAAAGCCGTAGAAAAGCAGGATTTTGGAGAGTTTAACAAGGAATTAACTAACGGCATGAATTACTGGACAAACCTGTTTAATACAGAGGTTGGAGCACTGGACCCGGACGAGGCGCCGCTGATCATTGCCGCACTGGAAGAACTGGCGAGTACCTACAAGAAAACGGTACCTGGCGCAGGAAATATTGCAGATACTTTCCGCAAGAACACGAAAAGCATTGTGTTTATGACGAAAGTACCGAAAGGCAACTAATGGACGGCGAAATTTTTACAATCCGTGCCCGCAGGTGTAAGCGGTGCGGCAGACTCCTGACCAGCGCGGAAGCAGTAGAAAAAGGGTATGGTTGCCAGTGCGCTGCAAAGGCACAAGCTGAGGAAGATGAAAAGAAACCGATACCCGGACAAATGACCTTTGACGATTTATTTAAGAATATGGAGGAGTAGAACATGGCAAACGAAATGACAGTACAGAAAACGGAGAGCCTGAGCAACAGCGAGGCATTTACAAACAAGGTTTTAAAGGAGTTCGGTAGCAATGTGGCCGGAAACATTCAGGTAACTGATTACCAGAGACAGCTGATCCAGGGATATTTTATCGCAACTGACAGAGCATTAAAGATGGCCGAGGAGAAGCGCGTAAGCAAGAATGAAAACAACAAGGATCATAAGTGGGACAATCCGGATCCGATCAACTGGAACACGGTAGACCTGAACGCCCTGGCACTGGATGTTGTGCACTATGCTCGTATGGGCCTGGACATGATGCAGGACAATCACCTGAGCGCTATCCCGTTTAAAGATAACAATCGCTTATCCAGAACCGGCACAAAGATGTACGTGGTCAACCTGATGCCTGGATATAACGGAATCCAGTATATTGCTGAAAAGTACGCGCTGGAAAAGCCGGTATCCGTTACCGTAGAGCTGGTTTACAGCACAGACACCTTTAAGCCACTGAAAAAGAACCGTGAAAACCGCATTGAAAGCTATGATTTTGAGATTAACAACGCATTTGACCGCGGGCAGATCGTTGGAGGATTTGGCTATATTGAGTATGAGGAACCGACCAAGAACAAGCTGATCATTATGACCCTGAAAGATATTTTAAAACGTAAGCCGGAAAAGGCTTCCGGAGAGTTTTGGGGAGGTAAGAAAACAGCCTGGGAGAAAGGCCAGAAAGTGGAAGTTGAAACAGAGGGCTGGTTTGAAGAAATGTGTCTCAAGACCGTAAAGCGTGAGGTTTACAGTGCCAAGAACATGCCAAGGGACCCGAAAAAGATTGACGACGCCTATGAGTACATGCGTATGCAGGAGATCAGACTGGCACAGATGGAAACCCAGGAAGTGATCGACGCAGAAGCAAACCAGGTTGTAATTGACACGGAAGCCCAGGAGACACCGCAGAAGCCCGCACAGCCGGCCTTTTTGACCGACGACGGAGGGCAGCAGGCTCTTGACCTGGGAAGCCCAGCAAAGCCGCAGGCGCAGCCACAGCCTGCACGTAACACTACAGCGGCGCGCACCACAGCAGCAACCCGCACAGCAGGACCGACGTTTTAATGCTGATTAACCCTATAGCATCCGGCAGCAGTGGCAATGCCTATTACATAAGTGACGGGCAAAGCAGTTTGTTGTTGGATGCAGGGATCCCGCTGGCACAGATACAAGCCGGATGTGGTTATAAGGTGTCACAGTTGAGTGGCTGTCTTGTGACACATGGCCACGGGGATCATGTGAAAGCTGCAAAGGCCCTGGCTCGCATGGGCGTGAATATTTACACCAGCCAGGGAACAGCAGACATGGCAAACCTAACCGGGCACCGAATTTGCACGGTGCGAGCACTGGAAAGCTTCCATGCAGGCACATTTGAGGTACTTCCCTTTGATGTTGAGCACGACGTACCGGAGCCGCTGGGCTTCCTGATCCTGAGCACAGTGACCGGGGAAAAGGTGCTGTATTTTACTGACACGGTTTACATCAAATATACCTTTATAGGCTTGACTCACATAATGATGGAAGCCAATTACGACCCTGAGACAATGGAGCAGAACGTAAAAGAGGGCCGCATACATGCTGCCAGAGCCAAAAGAACCATAGGCTCGCACATGAGCATTGAAACAGTTATAAAAACACTGGAATCGTTTGATTTAAGCAGGCTGCAGCAGGTTTACCTGTTACACCTGAGCAATGACAACAGCCAGGCCGCAGACTTTAAGCGGCGCGTGCAGGCCCTGACAGGCAAAGAAGTGTACTTGTGCTAAAGGAGGTCTGAACAATGGCAAGAGCAAGGAACATTAAGCCTGGATTTTTTGACAATGAAATCCTGGGAGAACTGCCAGCATTGACCCGCCTATTATTTATAGGCTTGTGGTGCCTGGCAGACCGTGAGGGACGTTTACAGGACCGCCCCAAACGAATAAAAAAGGAGCTGCTGGGCTATGATGATGTGACTGCAGATGATGTTGACACCATGCTGCAGCAGCTGAATGATAACGGATTTATACAGCGATACGAGATCGCAGGAGAGCAATACATACAGGTAACAAACTTTTTGAAACACCAGAATCCACACTGCAAAGAGCAGGCAAGTGTAATACCTGCACCAGATGGCGAGGATATGGGCCTAGGCGTTGTGGCGAAAATCCACGTAAAAGGGCGCACGGGAACAGCTGGAAACAGCCAAGACCTCCGGACTTATCAGACCGAAAAAGAGCAGGAAAACATAAAAACACCAGATATGCACAGTACAAGTACAGTGCAAGCACAAGAAAAGCATAGAAGTTGCCCGGCTGATTCTCTGATTCCTGATTCTCTGATTCCTGATTCTAAAAACCATACGGTCGTTGCTGAGCAGCCGACCGCCCCGGAACTAGAGGACATTGACGGTGAGGAAGAGACAAAGCCAGGCAAAAGACAGCAGAGTCCTGACTGGAAAACAGCAAAGACACCGCTGGAAAAGAGCTTTTGCAGATTTTGGGACGCATACCCACCAGTGCGAAAGAGAGCAAAACCGGCGTGCTGGAAGAAGTGGAAGCTGATCAAGCCAGACGAAGCCATGGCTGAGCATATAATCCACGCCATTGAGGTGTGCAAGCAGAGCAGCGACTGGAAACGCGGGTATGTGCCTATGCCGCTGACCTGGTTGAATCAAGGACGCTGGGAGGACGTAAGCGAGGAGGTAAACGTAAATGAGCACAGCAACAATGGCAGCAATGCCGCAGGAAGCCATACAGCAGGGTTCCACACAGCCGGAGACTACTAAGCCGGACAAGTACAGCATAAGCACCGCGGAAGCCCTGAGAGAGGGGTACAGCGTGCCGGAGCCGGTACCGGAAACAGTAAGCTGCAAGTATTGTGGCAGAAAGCTGGAATATTACGGCCTGGTTAGTCCAGTGGCACCGCGGCATGTGATCATATGGAAGAGTCGCCCGGAGCGCTGCACATGCAGCAAGGCGCAGGACTTCTGGAAAGACTGGGATGCAAAGGAAGAGGCCAGCAAGGCAGCTGAGGCAAAACAGAAAGCCAGGGAGGAAGAAATGCAGCGGTTCCGCAGCATGATGGAGCGCAGCGGCATGAAAGCAAGATTCCAGAACAGACGTTTTGAGAATTTTGTCCAGGACACCCAGGGACGACGCCAGGCGTACACCCAGGCAAAGAAGTATGCCGACAACTTCCAGCGTATGCGTCCGGTTAAGAATGATCGCAACCACATAACACCGCCAGAGATTGAGCGCAACGGCCTGTTTATGGCGGGCGGGTACGGTACCGGAAAAACCCACCTGGCAGCGGCCATTGCAAACCAGCTGATCAGTGAGGGAACGGCCTGCATCTGCATGACCATGATTGACCTACTGGACAGGATCCGGGAAACATACAAGGCAGCTGGCAGTGACGTAGACGAAGCATACATCCTGAGCCAGTACGAGGATGTGCCACTCTTGATCATTGACGACATAGGCAGCGAGCAGCCGACGGAGTGGGGCGTGAGCAAGATATTTGCCATTATAAACGCCAGGTATGAGGGATATATGCCGACGATCATCACAACAAATTACAGCGGCCCGGAGCTGGTGCAGCGTATGACACCGGAGAGCGGAGACAGCAGGAACGCAGAGAAAACCCTGGACCGCCTGAAAGAAACATGCGTCGGGATTGATATGACGTGGGAGAGCTGGAGGGCACGCTGATGAACGGACCAACACTATTGTGTGGCGACTGCCTGGAACTTATGAGCCGGATCCCGGACGGCAGCATTGACATGGTGCTGAGTGATTTACCGTATGGCACAACACGCTGCCGGTGGGACACTCCGATCAACCTGCAGGAGTTATGGAAGCAGTACCGGCGAGTGGTAAAGGAAAACGGTGCCATTGTACTTTTTAGCGCGCAACCTTTTACCACGGAGCTGATCAGCAGCAACAAAGCCATGTACCGCTATGAATGGATATGGAAAAAGACACAGCCCAGTGGATTTATGAACGCCAAGAAAATGCCACTGAGGATCCACGAAAACATAGAAATATTTTACCGGAAGCCGCCGACCTATAACCCGCAAATGACACACGGGCACCAGAGAAAGACAGCGACGGCATACGGAACCAGGGAATCGGACGGCAGCAGCTGTTATGGCCGGGAGGAAAGAAACTATACATACGACTCCACGGACCGGTATCCGGTGGATGTGCTGCAATACAGCACCGGAGACAAGGCCAAGCGCCTACACCCGACGCAGAAGCCCGTGGACCTGCTGGAATACCTGGTCAAGACCTACACGAACACAGGAGAGACAGTCCTGGACAACTGCATGGGAGCTGGGAGCACCGGCGTTGCCTGCCTGAATACCGGGCGGGAATTTGTAGGGATAGAGCTGGATCTGGAATATTACCAGATAGCAAAAGAGAGGATTGAGAAGCATGAAATATAAAGTTGAATTTGCTGAGTTTCACAAGATCGAAGTGGAAGCAGACAGCAAGAAAGAGGCAGAAGAAAAGGCAGCCGTTATGGATGACGAGGACATACTGAACCATAGCGTTGAAAACACCGGCATGGTTGTGTGGGATGTTATGGAGGTATAAAAGTGACAGAATACGAGAAAAACAGAAAGAAAATTGAACAGTACAGAAAGCGCAGCAACAGCTGGCTACTGAAAAAGTTGTGTGACCTGATGGAATGGGCCAACGAGAAAATTAAGGAGTGAGAGCCATGGGAACAAATAGCGTAATAGCTGCAAAAATAAAAGGGGCATATAAACTGGGGCAGTTTTTCAAATTTGATGGCGGAGACAATGAGGAAATAATAACCAAACTGTTTGAAAAATACGGAGAACAGGACATTTGCACGGCACTGGAAAAACTGGAATGGTTGACGACAACAGATACAGAAGAATACGCAAAAAGCCTGGGAGTACAGTACGAAAAAGAAAAGGATTATTTTCCGAACTGGAATGAATTTGAACATTTTCGCAGCTGCTATCCACAATATGATCATACGGCAAGAGCTGACCGCCTGTTGAATTATATAATGGACGGAACAATAAAAAAGGTTCCGGATTACACAAAGGCACTGGAAGCAAAGGATGTTGATTTTCAATACATTATGAATTTTGACACCGGGAAAATTGAGGTTTACAAGTTCGGGGAATTCAGAGAAGCCATACCGTTTCCAGAGAAGAAAACGCCGGAGCTCGTCGGTATTACAGTGAGATACAGCAACGGCAGCACAAAGGAAATTCAAAGCGGGTGTTGCGTAGATCTGGAAGAGGGCAGCGACGATTTATCGGTTGAAATGCTGAACGTGAAACCGTTCGACCTGGTACGCCTGGCATACGGTCTGGTGGCCGCGGTGCAGCGCCTGGGAATGAGAGACAAGCTCGAACAGTACGCGGGCGGAGTCAGAGAGGGGCAGGACAATGAAGCGGTATAAGTGTAAAAAGAGAGTAAATTATTACGAAACGAAAAATATGAGAAACGGCGAAGATATCATCAAAGTGAAAGAAAATTTTGCCAAACATGAAATTTTCAGAGAATTTATTGATTCTATGAAATATGAAAAACCGTATTATTTGCTGCTTACTAGAAACGTTTTTACTGATGGACATTCAAAGCACCTGGAAGTTGACCTGAAATGCCGAGAAGCTACCCAGCAGGAGAAAGATCTGGAACGGGCTGTCAGATTTTACGAAGCATTTCAAGGCTATGTTTGTCGAAGCAGAAACAAGTATTGCCAAGAGGAGCAGGGCAGAGGAATGGCTGGATATATGTTTGACATGAGAGTAACAGTTCCACTGGGAATGGATTTAAACGAAGTTATGGAAAAACTGAGTGAAGAGTGGGAACAAACATTCAGAGAAGAGGAGAAGAATGAGCGATAAAATAACCGTTTACACCGACGGTTCCACCCTGAACAACGGTCGCCCTGGTTCCGGGTGCGGTTGGGCCTGCAAGCTGATGTATAAAGGGCAGGCTCGTATGAAGTCCGGCGGAGCGATAGGAGAAACTAACAACCGTATGGAAATGCAGGCGGTTTTGGAAGCTATGAAAAGCATAACTGATAAAACGATACCGGTTGAAGTGTATTCAGACAGCAACTATGTGGTGGAAACCATGAACGGCCATTTTGCTATGAAAAAGAACCGGGACCTCTGGCGGAAACTTATGAGGGAACGGCAGAAATTTACCAGTATCCGGTTTATATGGGTAAAGGGACATGACAAGAACCAGCACAACAATGATGTGGATCGCCAGGCGGTGGCAGAATCCCGGAAGATATTGGAGGCGCAGGAAAATGGACAAGTATGAGGCAGTGAAACACCTGATCGAACAGGGAAAAGACGCGACACTGGAAGATGGCGTCGTAATGCTGAGAAGCAGAGCAACCGGCGCGGCGCTGGATAGAGAATACAAGGCCATGAAAAAAGACCTGAAAGCAGCAGGGTACAACGGAAGCCTGGGAATCCGAGGCGTGAGACGGGAGGCGGAAGCGTGAGAAAAGCGAGCGTGAACTTTAAAAGCGGAGCCTTATATACCAAGGACGGCCGCAAACTTGCCGACATTGACAGCGGAGTTGTTGAGTGGGGCGTACAGGTAACAGCGGAAGTCCCAACAAAATCGGTGGCAACGGTCACCAGGAACACAACCGGAACTATTGAGGGTAAGCAGCAGATCGGCCGCCTGGATGTGTTAAGCCTTATGTACGGCATGAGAATTACAAACAACTGGTTAAAAATGCACGGCGGGATCATGGCCAGGAACGGCGGCAAGAAAAAGAAAAGGAGATTGTTTTGAACAAGATACAACAGATTTTTGGTCTGGATCCGGAATACAACAAGAAGATGGAGGAGCAAGCCAGACAGCTGCATGAGAAAGCGCTGGCAGGGAAATGGTGTTGCACATGTGAATATTGCATACCAGTAGACCCAAACCTCCCCGGCTTTGTGACGGCGTTTCCAGAATGTGAATACGGCGGCATGGCCGTCGAAACCTGCAGCAGGTACCGCGTGGCCGGAACTACAATTCGCAACAGTGCCTGGGCTGACCGGATCCGCGAGAGATTTATGAGGGTGGTGTGAAGATGGACAGAAAGGAAACAACAAAGTTCCTCGGCCAGTTACTTATAAACACACGTTTTGGAGGAGCTGGGAAGCACTGGGCCAGTGAGGTAAGCATTGACCCGTGGGGACGAGAAGCAAAAAGAGTTGATTACATGCAATTTTCCCCAGCTGATCAGTGCTCCATATCCGGGATAGAAAAGGGCATATTTACCTGTTACGAGATAAAGAGCTGCAAAGAAGATGTTTACAGTGGGAACGGCCTGAACTTCCTGGGAGAGAAAAACTATATTGTAACCACAATGGAGTGCTACAAGGACATTTTACCGGATTTACGGAGCGGGAAATTTGCCAAACACATGCGCGAACAGTTCCCGGAATCTTCCAGCTACTTCGGTGTAATGGTTGCAATACCGGACTGGGCGGAGGCAACAGACGAATTTGAGAAGCCCACGCCATTAGACGCAGAGGTAAGGCAGTGGAAACTGGCGGTCATATTACCGTGCCGCTATGGACCGAGAAAACGCTCCATGACAGAATTGTTATTTTGCATGTTGCGGAGCGGACATTGAGGAGGAAGAACCATTGACAACAATAATTTTTGTTTTAGAGCTGGTCGCCCTGGCTGTCCTGATCATATGCGGGGCGTTGCTGCTCCTGGATGCGGGAAGCAAGAAAAAACAGCCAGAACATAAACCAGAGCCGCAGCAGCCGCAGCGGATAACAAAGAACCCAGGCAGATGCAAGAGGCGACCAAAAGGGCAGACTGGCCGGAAACACCCGAAAGGAAAGAGGGAGGACTGAGCTATGGAGTATACAAAGACAGTAACGGTCAAAAGAACGTACAACGTAGAATTTTACCCAGGCGTATTTGACTGCACGGTGGGCGAATTTATACAGCAGCGGGAACGCCTGGGAGTCCCAACACAGGAATTTAAGACCTGTTTTATTTGTGGCCGGCATTTGGCCATGAACAGAATACCGATTGTGATCAGTGTATCCGGAAAAGGAAACCGGTTCGCGTGTGATAAATGTTATGAAAAAAGCCAGAGGGAGAAAGAACATGAAAAAACAGAGTTGTAGAATGACACAGCAGGAGCGAGAAACGCACAGGGAAGCCACTAAGCTCCGTAAAATGACAGACCAGCAGCTGGTTGATTATGTGAATAGCCAGAAAGAACAGGCGGGGCCAGCTAAAGACCAGGAGGCCGTACATAAGGCAGAAATCGAAGAGTTGGAGGCAGAGGTCGCTAAGTACAAAGCAAAAGCCAACAAAGCGGAAGTAGAGGCCAGAAAAAATGCAGAAAATGCAGTAAAGGCCATTAAGGGCAAAAACACCGGAGGAAAAGCAGCGGTTGAGCGATTCCTCCAGGAGCTGAAAAAAAAGACCGGATCCGGCAATGGAATCGGCAACGGTACAATTTTTAAATTAAAGAGAATCCTGGACACAATGCCGGACGATTTCGCAGAAAAGGAGGCGTGATCCATGGCATGGGATTCTGGTACATACAGGAGGGACGCCAGCAAGGCGAACCGCGGCAAACCATTTGAGGATTTTATCAATTTTGCAAACGAGAAATACCAGGCCAAAGGCATAGCAGTCATGCACAAGGTCCCCACGGAGTTTATACCGCTCCGCGGGGCACATGGCCAAGTTGCAAACTGCAAGGTAGATCGCAAGAGCTGTGTGGATTATTTGGGCCGTTTCCGGGACATTCCAGTGGCGGTCGAGGCAAAGCACACCCAGGGAGCTAGAATTGATTTCTCAGCCGTCCAGGACCACCAGGCGGAGTATTTAGACGCATGGATGGAGGGAGAGGGCAGGCAACTTGCTTTTGTGGCCGTAAGTTTTGGCATGAATCGGTTTTTTATGGTGCCGTGGAGCTTCTGGAAAGCAGCTCGCGATTGTTGGGAGAGACACAAGAAAACAAAGCAAAAAGAAATTGCCATTGTGCAGCAGTATGGGTGGACCTGGGAGACACCGGGAACAGCCAGCGCAAAGGCAGAAGATTTGCTTCCAGACTGGGAAGTTGATACAGGCGGTTTTTATGGCCTCCAGTACCTGCAAATAATTGACAAAATAGCAGGAGGAGAAACGAAAAATGAGAACAGAGGACCAGGTAATAACACAATTTAACATGAGATTAATCCGGGCAGTGATGCCACAGGGGGCGCCTATGATAGTCGTGTATGAGGATCCGAAAGACTATCCGGGTCTTTTTGTGGCACGCCTGTTTGATGGCCGGAAAAGTACGCACCTGATAGCCCTGGCGGACACATTAGAGGACATAAGAGAGGCAAAGCCGGAGCGGATGCGGATCGTAAATCGGATAGAACAGGACAGCCTGCAAATTGTGGAAGCCTGGCTCTAACAGAAAGGAGCAGCGAGCATGAGAAAAAAGGCAGCGGGAATATTAAAAGCAGTCTGGACGATTGTGATCAGCGTTGCACTGATCAGTGCAGGCCTGATGTGCCTGAGCCTGCAAAAGCAGGTAGAGGAGCTGAGCAGATTACCAAAAAACGTGCTGGTCTATGATCGGAGCCGCAAAGAAATTGTTGAGTATTACGGCACTCCGGAGAGAATTGGCAGCAGCCTGGTATTGCACGACGCAAACATCCTGAATATTGAGGATGTAAGCCACCTGGTAGAGTAGGAGGCGGCTATGGGAAGAAAAGAACGCAGAGCCAAGGAGCGGCAAGAGAGAAAAGAAAGTATCCGCATGACGCCGGATCGTATTTATGAATTGAAACAGAAAACGGCCAACGAAGCCGTCCGGAGAGTGCAGGAGATTGAAAAAGGCAAGGAAAAGCAGCGAGCGGAGACTGCTCTGGACATGCTTCTCCTGTTCGGTATGACATACCTGCATGAGCAGAAAGGCTGGGGAAAGCAGCGCCTGGAAAATTATTATGATGGCTGCATGGACCTGTTGAAAGAATTTGAGGACGGCAAGCACACGATTAAGAGTCTCCGAGACAAACTGGTGGAAGAAACAAAGATAAACCTGGTGGAGGTAAAAGAGTGATGGAAGAAAGTCAAGAATCAAAAGACGTTATAATATCGTTGCCGGTGCTTATGAATATGCCGGAAGAGACTATTTGTGAGTTGTTCAGAACGAAAAAAACAAGGCCAGCAATATCCGTAGGGATAAGACTTTTTATTGTGGAGGATGCTTTTGAAGAATATTTGGGAACACCATTTACGAAACAAAAGGGAACAATAACACCTTTTTGGGAAATAAAACGCGATACGAAAATAATCCACATTAAGTTACGAGAGATACATACACCTGCAAGTGAAGCGACGTATCAAAATAGTGAAATGACATTAGTATTACGCAGACCGTAGAGAGGGTATAAAAATGAGTGAAAAAGTGAGCAGAAACGCAGAGGGTTATCCGGATCCAACATTCGGAGGAGCCTGGGGGAACATGCGCAGGGAAGAAAAACAGCGAGAAGCTGAACGCATGGCAAAAATAAACGATCTTATACCGGTAATGAAGCAGACAGCTGAGCTTGCTGGTTTTGAGGTTGTAGGCCGGATCACACTGAGAGACAAAGGAACCGGCAAAGAATACAGATAGGGTGCTATTCTAAAATCCAAAATATATCACACAATAAGACACAGGCAGCGCAAGCTGCCTGGGAAAGGAGCAGCAGTTGAGTATGGGAGAAATTATTGATCATATAGTGCAGGACACGCAGAGCAAGGAATATGAGGACGCCCGCAAGAGATACAAAGGCGTGTGCCCAGTGTGCGGGAAAGAAAACTGGATCTGCAAGAGCATTGCAATGGAGATGGGAATCAATACCGGCCACGGTGCCTGCCTGGGCTGCAAGACATTTTTACATATAACTTTCAATCCGGAGCGGCAGGAAATGGACCTGGAAAGATTTGAGGACTATGAGAAAAGCCAGAAAGCCCGCGACGACGTGGACAAGATAGCCGGAAACCTGGGATATGGAGGGCAGGACAATGCAGAATAGATATTTTTATCAAAGAATGAAACACTTTGTGGAAGAATTGTCTTGCCGTTACTTCGGCCAGCCGTTTAATATCTGGACCACAAGCGCAATGGAGGACGACATCCGCCGTGAAGTAAAAACACAATACCCGCTTTTTTATGAGAACGCGCACATTGCTGGAAGAGAAATCCATATAAGTAGCGAATTTTTCAAGAAATACGCAGTAGCAATGATGTTTTTACCATGTATGTTTACAGTGAAAGAGTGCTATTTTTATGATCTTTACATTGATAACGTACCGGTTGGAATGATTAGTTTTAAGAAGAACCTAGACCCATGCAACTACGGCTACATAGTAACAGTGAATCCGTTTGAAATGTGTGAGTTTGTAAAAAAAGCGTTTGAGCAGGCCATGGAAGAAGTTGCAGAACTTCCGGAAATCCCACCGGCCGAACAAGTAAGGATTGCTATGAATTATGGTGAGGTAAAAAGGCATGAGAAAAAAGATTGAAGAAAAAATCAGTGATTGGAGAATTTGGCGGTTTCAAAGAAAAATATTAAAAAGGCACGCTTATGTTTATGACGTAAAGCCGCGACTGTTTGAAAGTAATGAATCACTGAGGCAGAGGATCCTGGAAAAAATAAAGTACATATGAAGAGGGCAAGACAATGAAAATTTATGAAAGCGGCTGGATTGACCTGAAAAAGACTATTGAATATATAGCAAGGGGAACAATTTGCAATACAATGGAAAACTTTGAGAATTTTGTGCAAGAGGGTTTGCAAAATGGATTCCCACAGCTGTACCGGTACATCTATAAAGATTACCGCGGAAACATTCGCATAAATAAAAACGTATTTAAACATGCAGAAGAAGTGGTCCAGTATCTGCCTTTTATTTTAAAATTGGACGAGCGCACGGAGTATGGCATTTATTTCGGGAATACGCTGGCGGAAACATTTGAGTTTACAAGAGACAATTCGCGGTGCACGTACAACATTACAATCCGTCCACTTTATGAAAGTAAAAGAGCGGAAATAACATTTATGTTTGCAGATAGAGAGGAGGGAAACACGCATGATGAACAAAAGCCTGATTGAATGGTGCGATTTCACATGGAATCCCGTGACCGGATGTCAGCATGGCTGCCTGTATTGTTACGCAGCTAAGCAGGCGAACAGATTTTCTGGTAATGTGCTGATCAACAAAACATCTGAGCAGCTGAGAAAAGAGTGGGACGAAAGAGGAACCCGCTGGGTGCTGAAAAAGCCTTTTAAAAACGAAATCGGAAAAGTAACGCCGTTTCCGGTAAAGTTTGAACCTATGTTCCGGGAGTATTGCCTACCTATGCCGGCACAGAAAAAGAAACCGGCGGTTATATTTGTGGTAAGCATGGGCGATCTGTTCGGGGAGTGGGTACCGGATGAATGGATCCGGAGAGTTTTCGGGGCGGCGCAGGCCGCACCATGGCACACGTATTTGTTTCTGACAAAGAACCCACAGAGATACATACAGCTGGCAGAAGCTGGGAAGCTGCCGCAGCAGAAAAATTTCTGGTATGGCACGACAGTAACAAGACCAGATCAGCAGTATGCCTGGTTTGAGCCTGGCACGTATAACTGGTTTTTAAGCATTGAGCCTATACAGGAGGATTTTATTTTTGATGCATCGTGGGTTATACGCAGTGAAACAAAAGGAACTTATGCGCCGCCCTGGATCATTGTCGGAGCTGAGACTGGCCAACAGAAAAATAAAACGATACCGCAAGCGGAATGGGTACAGCACATTCTTGAATTTTCCCAGGCACACGGCAGCAAGGTATTTTTAAAAAATAATCTGGCCCCTTATTTTGCTGGGGATTTGGTGCAGGATTTTCCATTTAGTTATCCCCCTAAGAATTTGGGATAATGTGGATAAGCCAATAAATATTATGGGCGAGCGTGGAAACACGCCGCCCGGACAGGCAGGAGAGCATGAGAATTATGGGAAAAATGGATTGTGCTATGGAAGCCATGTATATGACGGATTTCTTTGAGGCGCTGGGATTTAAACGGGTGCGGGTTATGGTTGATAACAATCGTGGTACCGTTGAGGTTACGCTGCTGAAAGGAAGAATCTGGCCGCTGACATGGAGAGAAAAGGCGTATTTTAAGAAATTGAAATGCTGGGGCGTGTGCTATACCGTCCGGAGAATGGTACACGGCATAAAGATATGGGACAACAGAAACTGGGACATAGATTGATTCCGACATTTATGTCGGGAACATATCGGAGAGGAGGCCGACATGGAAATTATAGCAGCATTTGTGGCCGGCGCATTGCTGGGAGCCGGGAGCCTGATCACATGGGCGTTGTGCGCAGCAAATACCATGTATGAGGAAAAACTGAAAAAGGTCAAGACAAATGAGGATATGTTGAAACTGGCGGACAGTGAGCAGCTGAGGAAAGCACTGAAACGGATGTGCTGGAAAACGACAATGTATTTAAGCCCTTTATTGAGGGAGGCACAGGAAAAACGTATTGATGAATGGTTAGGAGAGGAGGCTGGTCCAGAATGGAGAGAGTAATGGAGCAGAGCGTGGAAGAGAAAGAAGAGGCAAAAGGAACCAGCAGAGAACCTGGCGCACTGGCAGGGGTGTACGAGGTGCTGAGCCAGCGGGCTATTGATGAAGCTATCCGCATAGGCGTAGAAGCAGGCACGGCAGCGGCGGAGAGACGCCTGGAAGAGGGCAAAAAGGAGCAGACAAAGGGAAGATATACCCGGAGACTGCACAACACACGCCTGTTGCTGGCAAATTACCGGAATCTGAAAGAGCATGTGAGTGGTGCAGTATTTAATGGCCGCAAGGCAAAAGAGAGCGCCCTGGACATTCTGGACGGCCTGGACAGCTTCGAGTACGAGGACAATTATTATATTGGCAGCATTAAGCAGAGCCAGCAGCGCACATTGATCATACTGACACACATTGACGAAATGCTGAACTTGTACCGGATATCATGCGAGCAGAGCGGCAAGGCAGAGGAAATGCGCCGGTACCGGATTTTGCACGCTGCATATATCGCGCCGGAAAAGAAGAGTGCAGAAGAAATTGCACGCGAAAATTGCGTAGAAAAGCGCACCTATTACAGTGACCTGGGAAAGGCTGTAAAGCCGCTGTCTGCCCTGATTTTCGGCATTGATGGCATAAGACTTGCATAGTGCCTGCACGGTGCAAAAAGTAGACATTTTCAATGCACTACATAGATGTTAAAATGATAGAGTGGAGGAATTGGAGAAATGGCAAGAAAGAAGAAAAAAGACGAGGTTGAGAACTATTTCAACAACGTGGCCAACTACCAGACCGAAGCGGAAGCAAGGGCCGTTACGCCGGAGGGTGTAAAGGTCTTTTGTGCTTTTGACGAGCTGGTACCTATTGGCAAAGTGGTTCCGAACCCTGGAAACCCAAACACCCATCCACCTAAGCAGGTCGCACTGCTGGCTGCCATTATCAAGGGGCAGGGGTGGAGGAAACCGATTACAGTGAGCAAACGCAGCGGCTTTGTTGTGACCGGTCACGGACGCCTGGAAGCTGCACAGTCCATGCAGGCCAGTGTTGTGCCTGTTGAATACCAGGAATACGCCTCGGAGGCGGAGGAGTACGCTGATCTGATGGCAGACAATCGCCTGGCGGAGCTGAGTGAAATGAACACCTCGGCACTAGCAGACATGCTGCAGCAGATGGACACCGGAGAGATACCGCTGGAAATGAGCGGCTACACAGAGGAGGACCTGGAAGATCTACTCAACGCCCTGGGAGGTGTGGACGATACGGAGAACAACGGAGAGGACACCGTACCGCCACCGAAAAACATTCCCATGACCCATGCCGGAGATATTTGGCACCTGGGGCAGCACCGCCTGATTTGTGGAGACAGCACCAAGCCAGAAACCCTGCAGAAGCTGCTGGGGGATGAACTGGCGCAGTGCGTGAACACTGATCCACCGTATGGCATAAGCCTGGATGGTGGCGGAGGAAACGGGAAGAGACAGAAACAGCAGATCGAAAACAACGGCATGATCGCCAACGACGAGCTGACCGACGACGACCTCCTCGGTAAATTACTGATTCCGGCATTTAAGAACGCCGTGAAGTACAGCAAGCCAGATGCTGCATTTTACATTTACCATGCGACCGATACCCGCAGGGACTTTGAGGACGCTATGACAGCCGCAGGCCTGCTGGAAAAGCAATACTTGATATGGTTGAAGAACAACCACAACCTGAGCGGTACCGATTACCTGAGAGACTTCGAGCCTATGTTTTATGCAGAGAAAGCAGGACATACGGCCAAGTGGTGCGGGGATCGTAGCAACAACACCTGCTGGAAGATAACCCTCCGGGATGATGCAGGCATGGCAACCACCCTGAGCGGTGGCATTGTTGTGACTGACGGAGCAGGAGGCAAGGCTTTTATTTCTGACAAGGTACCAAAGGGAAAGAAAATCCGGTACCTGAGACTGCAGGAAGATAAAAGCGTTTTCTTATACCCGGAAGATAAGCAGGGAGCCGTTTGGGAAGTGGCAAGAGATACGGCGACGTTCCACCCGACACAGAAGCCCGTGGAGCTGGCCACAAGGGCGATACTGAACAGCTCGGATCCGGGAGACATTATCCTGGACCTGTTTGGCGGTTCTGGCTTCACACTAATCGGCGCGGAAATGACCGAGAGACAGGCCAGGCTGGTAGAGTTAAGCCCAACCTATTGTGATGGAATTATTCGGCGGTATGTAAGCTATACCGGCAATGCTGGTGTGACATGCACCAGGGACGGCAAAGAATACGCATACGTGCAGCTGAATGATGAAAATATAAAGGCAAATATGCCGGATCCGGAAGAAACGCCGGAAGTTGCTAAGGACATCAATGTCCCTGGCAAAGAGTAACACCTGAGAGGGCGGCCGCTATGGCCGTTCTTTTTATGTTTCGGAGAAAGGAGGGAGCAGCGCATGGCGGCAAAGAGAGACGCGCCTGAACTATGGGAGCAGCAGGAGGGCGAGAAATCGCAGCATTACCAAAAGTTTTGCCAGTACAGAGACATGCCATACGGAACCCAGGGACGGGAACCGGAGAAAAGAAGCATCCGACGCCTGGCAGATGCTATGGGAATGAAAAGCAAAAGCAGCATTGAAAAGCTGAGTACGCAGTGGAACTGGGTAGAACGCGCAGCGGCCTATGATGTTTACATGACCGAGCTGGAACGCTTCAAGAATGAGCAGGAAATCAAGAAAATGCACGATCTACACGCAAAACTGGGCGTGCAGCTTTTGAATAAAGCCACCCGTGGCCTGATAGCCCTCCCGGATAATGAATTGTCTGCACAGGACATTGCCCGACTGGCAGACGTCGGCGTGAAGATAGAAAGAATGAGCCGCGGCGACAGTGCGGAGAGCATAGCCGTGAGCGCAAAGGCAACCGTTGAGCATAGCGGCGGCCTGGAACTGAGCGGCAGCATTCCGGACATGTCCGACCTATCAGACGAGGAGCTGGAAAACCTTGAGCAAATACTGGGAAAGCTACATAAATAGCAGCCAGTTTGACCCAGGAACCCTGCTAAAAGGGATTCGCAGGGAACGGGCAGAGCGGTCCCTATCGGAGTTTATACAGCAGTCCTGGCCGATTATTGAGCCAGGCACCACGTATATACCGAACTGGCACATTGACCTGATATGTGAGTACCTGCACGCTGTTAAGGACGGGGAAATAAAGCGGCTTGTGATAAATATCCCGCCCCGACATATGAAAAGCATAAATGTAACGGTGTGCTTCCCATGCTGGACCTGGACCCAGGCACCTGAGAAAAGATTTATTAAGGTTTCGTACAGCGATTCCCTGAGCCGTAAGCATAACGTACTAAGCCGTGATATTATACAGTCCCCCTGGTACACTGAGAACTGGGGCGACATTGTAAAGCTGAAAGACGACGTAAACCGACAGAACGAATTTAAGAACACCCACCAAGGTATGATGTTTTCGACCTCTGTCGGTGGCGCACTGACTGGCGAGGGTGGCGACATAATTATAGTTGACGACCCGCAGAACCCACTCATGGCCAACAGCGAGACTGAGCGGCAAAACACAATAGATTTTTTTAAGAACACACTGCAGACACGATTGAACGACCCGAAGAACGGCGCGATCATTATCGTTATGCAGCGCTTGCATGAGATGGACCTGACCGGTTACGTGCTGGCAGAAAACCTGGGCTATGAACATTTGTGTTTACCAGCTGAGGCAGAGAAAAAGACAATAATAACATTCCCGAAAAGTGGCAAGCAGCTCATAAGGGAAGAGGGGGACATCCTGAACCCCCAGCGATATGACAAGGAATCCCTGGCCGGACTGAAAAAGAGCATGGGCTCATTGCAGTATTCTGGCCAGATGCAGCAGCGGCCGGCACCGGCAGACGGTAATATTTTCAAAAAGGCAGGGCTACAGCATTATTACAATCAAGCTCCGCACTGCAATATGATCATACAGAGCTGGGACATGGCATTTAAAGACAGCGACGGCAGCGCCAAGGTTGCCGGTTACGTGATGGGACGGAGCGGACCCAACGTTTATGTGTTTGACCTGGTAAACGAGAAAATGAGTTTTACCCAGTCTGTGAAAGCGGTTCGGGATATGACAGCCAAGTGGCCAAAAGCCAGGGCAAAGGTTGTTGAGGACAAGGCAAACGGCCCGGCGGTTATGGATGTGCTGGGGAAAGAAGTCTCTGGCCTGGTACCGTTCAATCCACGCGGTAGCAAGGAAGAGAGAGCTATTTCAGTGACACCATATTTTGAGGCCGGGAACGTATTTTTTCCGGATCCAAACACGGCGTCATGGGTTACTGATTTACAGAAAGATTTACTGATGTTCCCAAAAGGCGTGTATAAAGATACCGTTGACGCCCTGGTGCAGGGAATTTTGTATTTGATGGATAAGCCATCACAGACAGGACCGCCGGCTGAGGCAGTAGCAGGCGGCATGAGTAGTTATTGGAGAGGAAAGTGAGGTGCAAGGCTATGGGAATGGGAAACAGAAACGCTGCAAACGGAAGCATGATCGCTGGCATGGGCGGTTTTGGCTGTATGCTTTACAACGCAACCGGAGCGGCCACTAAGTACGAACCAGAGGCAGAGAACCGCCACATTGTTGCGGTGCAGGCGCTGACTGATACAACAATCAGAACAGTGGGAGCTGCCTGGGACGCACCAGCGGCAGTTGACGGCCTGGTTCTGACAGCAGGCAACTGTTTGTACCTGAAAGCGGCCAGCGTGACGATTTTGAGCGGTACAGGCATTATGTACTATGGATATGGCCAGGTAGCAGAGGCAGGTGGGGAATAATGAGCCTGTCGCTGATGAACCGGATCAACCGGAACAATAAGACCGGCAAGGGAGACGGCAAGAACATGGACAGAAACGCCTCCGTGCAGGTCAAGGTACAACAGACAGCACAGAAGCTGCTGTATAAGATTTGTGGACGGAAAGGAGGGCTGTCATAGTGGCAACCACAGCAGGAGAAATCGGCCGCATAGGGCAAAAGCGCTATGGCGGCTTTTTTTACGAGGAATTTTTGAAAGAGCTCCAGGGTCGTAAAGGTGTGGAGACATACAGAGAAATGGCAGACAATGACGACGTGATCGGCGCCATACTGTTTGCCATTGAAATGCTGATCCGGCAGACAAGCTGGACCATACAGCCAGGAGGACCAGAGAGCGCAGACGAAGAGGCAGCAGAGTTTATTGAGAGCTGCATGGACGACATGCAGGACACCTGGACAGATACCATTTCGGAAATCTTGTCCTTTTTAACATACGGGTGGAGCTACCACGAAATCGTGTACAAGCGGCGTTGCGGTAAAAACCGGGACAGCCGCCTAAACAGCAAGTATGACGACGGGCTGATCGGATGGGCTAAGCTGCCTATTAGAGCACAAGAAACCCTTTATCAGTGGGAATATGACGACAACGACAACCTGACCGGCATGACACAGATGCCGCCGCCAAACTTCGGCCTGTACACGATACCGATAGAAAAAGCCCTGTTGTTCCGGACAAAGAGCCGGAAGAACAACCCGGAGGGGCGCAGCGTACTGAGGAACGCATACCGGTCCTGGTACTTCAAGCGCCGTATACAGGAGATTGAGGGAATCGGCATAGAGAGAGATCTGGCAGGCTTCCCGGTGTTGACGGCACCGGAGGGCATGAACATATGGGAAACAGATGATCCGGACATGGTAGCTATCCGCGCAGGCATGGAGGCTATTGTAAAGAATGTGCGCCGCGACAGCACAGAGGGGCTGGCACTTCCGTTTGGCTGGACTTTCCAGTTGCTGAGCACCGGAGGCCGCCGCCAGTTTGATACCAACGCGATCATTGAGAGATATGACACCCGCATGGCAATGACCGTGCTGGCAGATTTTATTTTCCTGGGACACCAGAGCGTCGGCAGCTTTGCGCTAAGCAGCGACAAGACAGAACTGTTTTCCATGGCAATAGGCGCGTACCTTGATATTATTTGTGAGGTTTTTAATAACCAGGCAATCCCCCGTCTGATCAACCTGAACGGCGACCACTTCAACGGCATTACAGATTATCCGCGAATGGAGCACGGAGACATTGAGGACGAGGACATTGAGAAGCTGGCCAACTACATAAAGGAAATGACCGGCGTCGGCATATTAACGCCAGACAGCCAGCTAGAGGACTATGTAAGAGAAGCAGCACACCTGCCTGAGCGCCTGGAAGATGATACCCCAGCGGTACCGGCACAGGGAGGAGAAAAGCCAGTAAATGCGCGGCAGAGGCAGCAGGCAAAGCCACAACAGCAGCGTAGCAGCACGGTTGACCCAGGAGGAGAGGAAGATCCTGACGGAGTGACCGAGGAAGATATGCAGGCCGTTGAGGAGGCAAGGAAGAGACTGGGGAGGGACCCATAATGCAATTTAAGAAGATACGGATCCGCAAAGCGACTGGCAAGAAGAAAAGCCAGGGCGGACAAAATGCGCTGAACAAGCTGAACAGCTTCCTGAACGCGGCGTCCGCTGAACCGGCATATATTTTGCATAGCACATGGACCAACCAGCAAAATGCGATTACCTACAAGGAAATCTGCGAGGCTATAATGAACGGCCACATGAGCGAAAGCACTTTCCAACAGTGGCAGCAGGATTATAGCAAGATGGTAAGCGATAAGCTGTCCCCTGTATGGGTTAAGGCTATGGAAACGGCAAGCCTGGGCGTTCAGGAACAGCATGACAGTTTTTTCTTTGATCACACATGGCCGGGGGTAACGAAGTGGGTTCAAGAGCACGGCGCGGAGTTTGTGACGAACATAAGCGCTGAGCAAAAGAACGCAGTGAGCGCCCTGATCGCCAGAGCATACAGCAAGGGAGAGAGTGCGGAGGAGTTATCCAGGGCAATACGCCCGTGCATAGGCCTGACACAGCGCCAGGCTATTGCAAACGCGAACTATTACGATCATGTGAAAGATTCCTTGCTAAAGAATAATCCAGGCATGAAAGAGGCCACAGCGGCCAAGAAAGCCCAGGAAGCAGCGGCCAAGTATGCAGCGCAACAGCACCGGTACCGTGCTAACATGATAGCGGAGACAGAAATGGCGTTTGCATATCAGCACGGCGAGTATGAAGCAGTAAAGATGGCCCAGGCGCAGGGCCTTATGGGCGTTGTGGAAAAGGTATGGTCAACAGCTTATGACGACGGCGTTTGTGATATCTGCAACGGGCTAGAGGGTCAGACGATAGGCATAGACGGCAATTTTAATTTTAAGCTGAATAAATTACTTTTTGGAGGGCAAAGGCTGACACCACCGGCACATCCGCAGTGCAGGTGTGCGGTTGAGTATAGGGAGATTTCCCCGCCGGTAATACAGCCGGCACAGAGCCAGACACCGGGGCCAAGTATACCGGATCCGGCAACACCGTCCGTCCCTGGCAGCTTGCAAATGCCGCAGGGAATGAAAGACAAAGGTCTGGCGCACCTGGGAGGTACCGGAGAAATGCACTTGTGCGAGGACGGCAGCGGCACGGAATGGCTTTTCAAACCGGCGCAGTCCAAAAGCGGCACACCGGAAGAGTTCCGGGCCTATGTGCAGGAAGCTGGTTACAAGGTGCAGGGCATTGTGGATCCGGACACGGCCGTCAAGGTCGGCACCGGAAACATAGGCGGCCAGTTTGGCGCATACCAGCAGAAAATTGACGTGGACCCGAACGGGTTCGACTTTAAGGCGTGGCAGCAGTACGGCACCAAAGGCCTAACAGCTGACCAGGTACAGCAGATACAGCGGGAACATGTTACAGACTGGCTGCTGGGGAACTATGACAGCCACGGCGGCAATTTTGTGACAGATACCAGCGGACGGCTGATCGGCGTAGACAAAGAACAGTCTTTCCGGTACATTACCGACAAAGCCAGCGAAAAAATGACATACGCATATCATCCAAACAGCAAGTATGGTGAAACAGAGCCACTGTACAACACTGTTTTCCGGAAGTATGCCAACAATGAGCTGGACCTAAACCCGCAGGACACCCTGGCATATATAAAACGGGTCGAGGCAATACCTGACAAGGAATATAGAGAGATATTCCGGGACTATGCCGAAAGCCTGAAAGGTAAGGGAAAGGACGCAGAGCAGCTGCTGGATGCCATTGTGGAGCGAAAACAGAACCTCCGGGAAACATACCGGACATTTTACACGGACCTGTTGACCAAGCGAACCGGTAAAAAACAGGCAGCTTTTGTGTGGGCGGACGAAGCACAGAACACGGCCAAGACCATCCAGGCGGTCACGCATGACGCGGCAGCACTGAAAAAGATGGGAAAAGCAGATCTGCTGCAGATGGCCAAAGCACAAAACATTGCCTATTGCAACAACATGAACAAACAGCAGCTCATTGACAGCTTGTCCGACCCGGTAAAGGCCAGACAGTGCAGCAAGGATGTAAGGGACAGACTGGCGGCCAACCAGGCGGCCAGAAATGCCAAGACAACACCGAAAGCACCGGCAGCAACCAATACAGGGCACTTGCCTCCAGGAACTAAAACGGCCGAGGATGTATTTGCAGATTTTGACAAGATACACCCAGGGCCAAAACAGGGGCAGGCGGTATGGAGCGACGCGGACAAGGTTGAGGGCATGAACCTGAGCGCCCGCCGTATGATCATAGACGGAGACGTGCACTATGAGATTACCGGCAAGCTGAGGTCCAGCGCCTGGGATGATGTGCTGCAGAGGATGGACGGGGCAAACCCGACGGTCCCAGCACAGCGTATCAACATGAGCTTTGAAACCACGGCCCCGACAGCAAGGGCATGGACCAGCAACACCCTGGTTGAAACCCAGGCAAACATACACGGGGTTGTTACCTACCTGGATTCTTATGATCCAAAGTATGCATCTTTTGAGCTGTACAGCGGGAAGCAACAAGGCCTGCATTCCTGGGACGGTTATTTCAGAATCCGTGTCCGGAGCAGCGGGGATGGCGTAACAGATGCCAAGAAAGCCACAGAGCTGCTGAAAAAGGTAGGCCTGGACGAAGTAGCCAGGACGCCGACAGCAGCCGCAGAGGAAACTCTGAAAAAGGCAAGGCTTGTGTGGTCACAAGCACCTAACAGGGTGGACGAGCTGAAAGATCTGGCAGGCAGCAGGTTGGTAAACAAACTGGACGAGATAATCGCCCAGGAAAATATCAATGTGGTGCAGCTGGCCAGTATGAAACTCCAGAACGAATACAACGGCTATATAACCTATGTGGTTCCCGGACTTGCAAAGGATCTGGAAAAAGCTGGTGCAAAGTATGTTTACCATAGCGTTACCAGGGAGGGCGACGTTATAAAGATTTTGCAAAGCGGTGGAATTTCTTCGACCATGAGCAGAATCAAGCAGGGCATACAGAACCCGGCCGGTGCCAGTATGTACTCCGACATGAGAACCGGAGGAGCTGACAGTGCATTTACCAGAGTGGCAACAGGACAGGCGCAGCGGATGAAAAAGAAATTTTCCGGTGCTAGTGTTTACGGAGATTACCAGATAAAAATGAGCACGGAAGTCCTGGAACGCACAGATTACTATGCTTTTGAATGGGACAGATTTGGCGAGGTTGCGGACATAAGCCAATACGGAAAAAGCCCCATGCAATTTGTTAAGGACATGGAAAGCGGCTTTCAGGGAAGTAACGAAATCATGTTCCGAAATGGAATAGACAGCCGGTATTTTACAGAAATTATGTGCAACAGTCGCCAGGAACGGCAGCACCTGTTGAGCGAACTCCGGGCACAGGGTATAATAGATATTAACGGTATTGATATCGAAAAATTTATAACCGTAGGGAGTGGATTGTAATGGACGATAGAAAAACGTACTGGTTTGAACAGCCGCACATGCCTGGCATGTTTAATGTGGCCGTGCAGCCTATTATGGATCCGCGGGACGGGCGCCTGCATTTTGCGGTACCTGATTCCGGTATATGGGCTTTGATCGGAAAAGTGATCAAGGACACCGGGGACTATTTTGAGTTTGAATGTAATGACAGTGTAATGGGTGCCAGAGGCGGCACCTATAAATTTTCTGCACTGGATATTAAGACATTCCGGAAAGAAACCTGGAAGTGGATCGCGCAGGGCAAGGACATTGCTGAGTGCTGCCAGAATACAGCAGATCTGCATTTCTGGTACCGGAAGAACTGGCCAAACAGCCGCGTGGCAGAAATTGGAGCCTGGGAGATGGAAGAGAACAGGCGAAAAGGACACCGCACGGACACTTAAAATCAAAAACGTACATTTTTGAGCGTAAAGCGTGACAAAAACGCGGAAAACGTGCAGAAAATCAACAATAATGTGCAGAAATGCCATTTAACGCAGAGCGTCTGGAAGAACCCAGGCGCTTTTTTCATGCCTAAAAGGAGGAGAAAATGCAGACTTTCAGTGACATTATTAAGAGCCGGGCGCAGCCGGTTGAGAAAAAGGGGCGCTTTAAGGTTCAAAAAGTAGACGAGGACAAGCGGCTTGTATTTGGGTGGGCCAATGTGTCCGTAGATGTGGGCGGCAATGAGGTTGTTGACCTGCAGGAGGACATGATCGACCCGGAAACCCTGGAAGCCGCAGCCTATAAATTCGCAGAGCTGTACCGAGACGGCGGGGAAATGCACGAAAGAACAGGAACCGCAGTCATGGTGGAAAGCGTTGTGCTGACTGAGGAAAAGCAGGCAGCAATGGGACTGGCCGCCGGCACCTTGCCGGTTGGTTGGTGGATTGGCTTCCGCGTCACTGATGATGACGTATGGGAGAAAGTAAAAAGTGGAGAATACAGCATGTTCTCCATTGGCGGAACCGCGATCCGGGAAGAAGTTGAGGACGACGACGGAGCCGCAGCAGAGTGATAAGCAGGAACACCGGGAAACTGGTGTTTTTTGTTTATAAAAATTTAGAGAGGAGGACACGGTCAAGTGGCAAAGACAAAGCTGAAAGACCTGGAAGTAACAGAGGTTAGCCTGGTGGATGCTGGCGCAAACCAGCACGCGCACGTTGCCCTGTATAAGAGAAACGGCGGGAAACCGGAAGAACAGCCGACGGGCCAGAATCCGGAACAGGCACCAGCAAAAAGCGGCCTGCACAAGTTCTTTTCTGCCATTGGCAAGGCGTTGAAGCTGGACCAGGCAGACATTGACAGCGCAGTGGCCGACATTGAAAAAGCAGATACATTCAATGACAAGATGGAAGAACGCAAGCTCCGCCGCATTACTGATGAAATTTGGGATGTGTGTTTTGCACTGGAAAACAGCTTGTGCAGCATTATCCGGGACGAAGAAGTAACGGACAAGGCCGCACTGATGAACCAGAGCATTGACGAGTTTGACGTGGCCATCAAGGGCCTGGTTACTTCCTGGGGCGCAGGTAAAACGGCACAGATTGTAAAAACAGCTGGTGCCGTGAGCGTAGAGCACATGCAGGAAACCGTTGACCGCCTGGGAGGGATGATTGAAAAGGCGACAGGCAAACCGCAGCCGCCGGAAACAGAGGATCCTGAACAGGAGGGCGGGGAGACACCGCCGGAAGATAACGGAAAAACCCAAACAAAGAAATTTATAGGAGGAGAAACTGACATGAAATTCAACGAGGCAAACATGACAGCAACAGACCGCATGGCGTTTGAAGAACTTAAAAAGCGCTATGGTGTTGAGGATGGAGCTGAGGGCGCAGGAGCAGCGCCGGAGGGCGTAGGCAAGGCAGCGGGCACCGGAGTAGTAGAAACCCCAGGAGCGGCCGCTGAGGGCGCACAGGGAGCAACAGGACAGCAGGCAGCTGGCGAAGATATTTACAAGGGCCTGCACCCGTTAGTGGCAGCTGAACTGATCGCACTGAGAAAGCAGGCAGACGCAGCGCAGGAGGAAAAACTTTACAACGTTGCGAAGAAGTACGAGATCATCGGCAAGAAACCGGAAGAACTGGTCCCGACATTAAAGGCACTGCAGGCAGCAGGCGGCACTGCATACGACGACATGATCGGCGTACTTGACGGAGCAGTGGCAGCGGGAGAAAAATCTGGACTTTTCGGAGAAGTTGGCAAAAGAGGCGTAGGAGCCACAGGAGGCACTGACGCATGGAGCCAGATCGAAAAGAAAGCGGAAGAAATCCGCAAGAGCAACGCCGCCCTGAGCTATGCAGAATCCATTGACGCTGCATGTGTACAGAACCCTGACCTTGTACATGAGTATGAGGCAACAAGACGATAAGGAGGCAGAGAACATGAGCTATTACGGAACAACTATCAATGACAGCGCGGTAATTGTGGTAAAAGCAGGGGAAGAGATTCCGGCACCGGCTTTTTTAGCAGTTAGCGCTGATGGAAAAGTAGCAACTGCAGGCAAGAACGCAATCGGTATTGTAATGCCTGGATGCGACGACAAGGTAACAGTGGGCGACGACCTGGACGTGCAGATCAAGGACATTTGCGCATGGACAGCTGGCGCAGCCGTAGCATACGGCGACGAGCTGGCAGTCGGAGCAGGCGGCAAGGCAGTAAAGGCAACAGCAAAGTCCTTTATCGTTGGCATTGCACTGGAAGCAGCAACCAAAGCAGATCAGCGTATTGCTGTACAGATCGTAAAAGCAGGCTACAAGCCGGCAGAATAATAAACAGGAGGAATAAAAGACTATGAGCAGAAATGTAATGAGCACTAACGCAGGGATTGCGGCAGAAATTGCAAAAGGATGGAAGCCAAACCAGTACCTGACTAATATGTCCCAGGCATATTTCGCACAGCCTGGCGACTGGGTGGCACCGTCCATTTTCCCGATTTGCCCGGTAGCTACTAGCTCCGGATTTTACTACACATTCGACAAGGGAGATCTTGCGAGGGACAACGTAGCCCGCAAACCGGCATTCGGAAAAGTTAATCCGGCCATCATGGGAACAGGAGAAAACCAGTATGGCTGCAAGGTTGACCAGGTTATTGTCGGCATTGACCAGATCGCAGCATTGAACTACCAGCGCAGCCATGCGCCGGGCGTACAGGATCCACGCCGCGCCAAGGTTCGTTTTGCTAACGAGCAGATGAGCCTGCACCTTGATATCCTTTTCGCAAAGGGATTTTTCCACAGTGGAGTATGGGGAGACGAATGGCAGGGAACAGACAGTAACCCAAGTGGTAAGAAGTTCCTGAAATTCAATGATGCCAACTTCGATCCGGTACACTTCTTTGACGAGCGCCGCCGCGATATTAAGCGCAGAGGCCGCCGCCAGCCTAACCGTTTAGCCCTGGGCTATGACGCATACCTGGGACTGAAAGAGCATCCGGACATTGTTGAGCGTGTGAAGTACACCGGATCCACTGCAAACCCGGCTGTCGTAACACAGCAGGTTCTGGCCCAGGTACTGGGATTTGAGCAGGTTAAGGTACTGGAATCCACATACAATGTGGCGAAACCAGGAGAAGAGGCTGACATGCAGTTTATTTGCGACAGCAACGCAGCCCTGATGTGCTATGCAACTAACACCCCGCAGGTAGACGAGCCATCCGCTGGCTATATCTTCACATGGGATATGCTGGGAAATGGTTCCTATACTGCTATGGATCAGTACGAGGGAGAGAACGGAACACACAGCGAGTTCATTGAGGGACTTATGAGCACCGACATGAGAAAGACGGCCGACGATCTGGCAACATACTTTACTGATTGTGTGTAATGCCTGAAAGGAGGATGTTATGAGCTATGTATGCGTAAAGCCGATCACACTACTCGGCAACAATTACAAGCCGGGAGAACTGATCCAGGATGGACACATCCTCCCGTCCAGAGAGCGTGCGCTGGTACGCACTGGCTGCATTGCTGAGGTAACAGGAGGCCCTGAGCTTCCTGTTGCTGAGCTGGTGCAGGTAAAAACGGGGGAAGAGGTTACATTTTCCGTCCCGGTAGTGCAGGAGTCTGACGGGGACACAGCCCAGGTTATGGGCGTGCCACTGACAGAGGGAGACGTGCAGCATATTTTTTCTATTATGCAGATGAACGCGGAAGAAGCGGCAAAAGCAGTTAAGGACGTGAAAAACGAAAACGTTTTGATTGTGTTACACGCTACTGATTCCCGCAACACTGTAAAGAAAGCTGCCAAGAGCCAGGCAGAGGCCCTGGAACCTGCAGAAAGGTAAGGTAAAGCCGCATGAAGAAAAAGACGTATACCTATAATCCGGAGAAGATAGGAGAGCCTGGCGTTGACCGTATGCGCTTCGAGATAGGCGACACCATGGTCGAGGGCGAACAGGAAACCAGCGCTTTGTGCAACGAAGAATACGAGGCCATCATTGCGGCAAGAAAGACGTGGAAGCGTGCCAAGCTGGCCGTGCTGGAAAGCATAATGCGCCGGTTCGGCATGGAAGTGAACACGACGGTCGGACCGTTAAAGTTGGAAATGCAGAGCCGCGCGGAATTTTGGCGGAAGCAGTACGAACAGCTGAAAAAAGAGTGCGGAGCTGACACGGTACCAACGGCCGGAAAGGCTTCTCCGGAATCGGGAACAGACGGAGGCCATTATTTTTATGGTGGTATGCACGACAATGAGTATGCAAAAACAGGAGGGGGCGAGCGCGATCTTTTATTTAAGACCAGGTAATTTGTACAAGGATTTTCTTGTTGCAAAATGCACAAGCGGCATAGATGGGAAAGGCCGCCCTGTAAAAAAATACGAAAGCAACGACAGTGCCGTGATACATGCCGTTCTGGCCCAGGCAACACCGCAGGAAAAAGCCAGATGGGAACAGATACAGCACCCGATCACACACACGATTGTGGACCGGGGACACCCGAAAGCGGCGGAAACGGACCAGCTGACATGCGGAAACCGCAAGTTTTATGTGCAGGGCGTTGACGAACCGGGGCAGCTGGGATTGTATACCATCTATTACGTGGAAGAGAGGGCAGACGTATGAGCGTGCCTGATATAAGCGTTGAAGTAGCAAAGAAAGTGACCGCTATCGGCCAGGAAATGAAATCCAGAGCCACAAGAGGCAGCAGGGCGCTGAAAAATGCGGAGCTGCAAGTGCTGAGAGGGCAACGAGGCGGCAGGAGCTACAAGAAATCATTTAAAAAGAGCAGTTACACGGCGTCTGCACCGGGCGAACCGCCAGCAGTGCGCAGTGGAAAATTGCGGAGCAGCTTCAGACCGGTGGCAGGATCCTCTGGCGGGGCTTTATCCGTAAAAGTGGCCATTGAGACAGACACTCATTATGCAGGGTACCTGGAACATGGCACAAGCAAAATGGCGGCAAGGCCATACGTGGAAAAGATTAAGCAGAAAGCGGAACCCGAAATCAAAAGCATTTTCGGAGCACCGTACAACGTGTAAGGAGGTGCCAGCATGGCATTGATAAAAGACAGAGCGGCACCTGTTTTTGACAGTGAGCAGGTGCACAAAGGCGACCTGATAAGGGCAAAGCATAAAACATGGGACGAGTACAGAAACGGGCTTGTTGTTGGGATAACCAGCAATGAGCTCGTTGTGCTTTACCACACTGGCATAGGGAATGTTTCAAACCACTTTGTAATGCTGGCAAGTGAAGTGGCTGGCGGGGAATGGCAGGGAACCTGGACGGAGGACATGCAAGCTGTACAGGACATTGTACCCGCAGCGAATGAAAGCGACGGCGTGACAGCATGACCCTGGAAGAACTGATCTACACCAGGCTTGTCCAGGAGAAAGAACTGGCAGAGAGCCTGGCAAAGTATGAGGGCGTTCCGGCGGTGTTTTTACAGAAAGCACCGGACGACAAAGCCCAGGGGTGGGGAGTGAGCCAGTACCCCCGCGCTGATTACCTGGTAGACATGACAGCAGACCCGGAACGGCACAGCAGCGGCATGGTAAGCGTGAACGTATACAGTGACGACACAGGCAAGCCACCGGAGGAGTTGGCGCCGCTGGTGCGCATAGCGCTTTGCGACGTGGTAATGCAGGCGGATGATGGAGCCTATTGTATTACCTGGGCCAGAACGGAGCTGTTTGAAATGAATGACAGCCAGAACCCTAACACCCTAGTAAACGGGTGTTCACTTACATTTTTGCTGATTGCATTCCCACAGCAGATCACACAGGCACCGGATCCGGCACTTGCAATGCAGGAATTTTTGAAACGCTGGGAAACAGACACCCTTGTGATCAACAAAGACCATATTGAAAGTTTTTATGAGCCGAGTGACTTCCACCCGGCTATTTATGTGCGCATTTCCGGGACGAAAAAGAAACGCCAGACATGCGCACTCACATGGATGGAGTGCAGCATGGCCATACATGTGATCGCACCAACGCCGGAGGCAAGGAACAGCTGGACGCGGTATCTATACGACACCCTGGCCAGACTGGGAGAAATTATCCTCCTGGACGGTGCACCGCTGCTTTTTGATGAATTGGCGGTCGATAATGCCGCCGACTACCTGACCAGGGGGCAGATAACCATCAAAGGGCAGTATGCAACTGAGAATTTCAGTGAGTATTCCCACCCACTGAAAGAAACCTATTTCAACAAATAAGGAGGACGAAGAAATGGCAACAACCAAGAAGCCCACAGAAGCCACAGAAACGGCTGAACAGGTGCAGGCGGACAATTCCAGAGCTGAGGCCGTAAAAGCCGAAAATGAGGCGGCTGAGAAGCTCACATCACCGGTCTACACTGCCGAGGAATACGCCAGAGCAGCTACAAAAGTGTTTGAGGGCAAATACAGCCCGGACATTGTGCGCGCTGCTTTTGCAGTAGCCGGAAAGAAAGAAGCGACCAAAGCGGAAGCTGAGGAGCTTGTAAAGAAATTTGCCAACAAGGAGGTTAAAAACTAATGAGCGGATTTTTTGTTGTAGGAGAAAAGAAAGAACGCCCTGGCGTATACAAGCGCTATGAGAACGCGGGCGGAGTAGAAGCAGCCGGAGCCAGATCCGGCGTCGGTTGCGCACTTGTAACAGGTAACTGGGGAGCATTAAACACACCGGTCACGATTGACCAGAGCACTGATGTTTCCAACGTTATCGGTGCTGGCTCCGGATATGATGCTATCACAGCATTTATGGCCGGAGGCATGGAGGAGTGCGTTGTGGTACGTGTTGGAACTGGCGGAACACCGGCAACAATTACTCTGAAAGATACCACAACCAGCGCTGCTGTTGATGCTGTTGTGCTTACAGCACTTTATCCGGGAAACAGAGCATTTACCATTACCGTAAAGGCTTCCCTGGATGATGAAGCAGCAAAAGAGGCAACCATCTATGAGGGAACAAAAGCCCTTGAAAAAGTAACCTTTGCAGCCGGAAAAACAGAGGTTGACGGAATTGTGGCCGCATTTGCAAACAGCAAGTACGTGAAAGCTACAAAGAAAGCTCCAGGAAACGGCACTCTGGCAGATGTTACACAGAAAGCCTTTACTACTGGTACAAACCCGACAGTAAACACCGCAGCATACGGAGAAGCTGCAAACGCAAGTGAGGCAGAAGTGAGAGACATGATCATCGTTGACACCAACGACGCAGCAGTCCACACACTGATTGCAACTCACGTTGCCAGAGTGTTCCAGGAGGGAGCATATACCATGGCGACCGTGGCAGAGCCTAGCTCCGTGGAGATTGAAACCCGTATGCAGCACGCAGCGGCATTCAATGACGAAAAAATCCACTATGTACTGAATCCGTACATTGGCACAGACGGCGTTGAGTATGAGGGTTATATGCTGGCGGCAAGAATCGGCGGTCTGATTTGCGCCGGTGCTGCAAATGCTTCCCTGACTCATACCGTGATCAGCGGAGCAGCAGGCCTGAAAGAAACCCTGAACAGCGGAACCATTAAGAAAGCCCTGAAATCCGGTTGTCTTGTGCTGTCCACCAGCAAGAGCAAGCAGGTATGGATTGAAAAGGCGATCAACACTCTTGTAACCCTGAGCAAAGACCAGGATGCAGGTTGGAAGAAAATCCGCCGCGTGAAAGAGCGTTTCGAACTTATGGACCGTGTTGAGCAGACTACAGAGGTCCTGATCGGCCAGGTGGACAACGATCCCGACGGCCGCGCAGCTGTTATTGCAGCCGCACAGCGCGTTATTGACGCAATGGTGGGAGAAAAGAAGCTGTTATCCGGTACCGTAATTGAGGACGAGGGAAATCCGGCGCAGGGAGACTCTGCATGGTTCATTATTGCTGTTGACGACCTTGACAGCATTGAAACTATTTACCTGACATTCCGCTTCCGTTTTGCAGCTGAGGAAGATTCTGAGTAAAGAAAGGAGATAAAGGACAATGAGTATTATTAACACACAGGCGGTTGCTAACGCCAAGAAAGTGCTGACCGGAAAAAACGGCGCACTGTACAACGCCAAGGGCAAACTGCTGGCCACTATGGAAACATACCAGGCACAGGTAAATGTAACAAATACCAAGTTCCAGCCGCTGGGCGACCCGCAGGAACATGAGATTTTTACCAGCTATGGCCAGACACTTACTTGTACCGAAATCGTGGTAGAGGACGGCGAGTTTATAACTGATCTGCTGGCCGGAATGAAGTCCGGAGAAATGCCGTCCTGGAACTTCCAGGGCGTTATCAAGGGCCGCAACGGTTCTGAGGAAAGACTGGTATACAACGATTGTGTACCGTCCGGAAATATTGACCTGCAGAACGTAACAGTAGGCGATCTGATTAAGAGACAGTGGAGCCTGTTCGTAAACGGTGCAGTAAACCAGCAGGGCAAGCTGAGAGCCTAAAACCATATAACTACACAGACAGAGCCGCGGGGAATAGCCTCGCGGCATTTTTAAAATAAACCAGGAGGATTTGAGAACATGGCAACTAAGAATGTGAATTTAGAAAATGAGGCAGCTGTTGAAATGACTGAGGACGAGAAGAAAGCAACAGTGAGAAAGTACGAAAATGACATCCTGGGCGGACTTATGGCAGCCGCCGCATACAAGACAGACGCAGAGGAAGCAGTACCGATTGAAATTAAGAGAAACGGCGCTGTTGTGCTGTCTTTCCGTATCCGCCCTATGGGTGAAGATGAATATTTGAAGTGCAAGAAAGATAACACAAACTACAAGCGCAACAAGCAGCTGGGTACAAGAGTGGCAGAGAGTGTTGACGCTGCCAGATACCGCGCACAGCTGATCTATGAGGCAACCGTTGAGGAAGATCGTGACAAGATTTGGGATAACCGTGACGCATGGAAGAACCTGAACGTGCTGAACGGTACTGACCTGGTTGAGGTGGTTCTGAAATCCGGCGAGAAAGACGAGATCCTGGCCAAACTTGACGAGATTTCCGGATATCAGCCGACTATGGAGGATGTAGCAAAAAACTAATCGAAGCCGGCGGCAAAACAACGCTTATGCACATTATTTTCCAACGGCATCATATCCCATTTGACGAGTTTTTGAGCAAACCAGACTGGGCGCAGGTGCTCATGCTGGAAAGTATGAAAATACAGCTGATAGCTGAGCAGAAAGCAAGAGACGGCACTGAGGAGGGCGGTGAGTAAAAGTGGCCGAAACATTAACTATTGAAATTCCGATAGAAGCGGTTGACCGCACCGGTGCAGGTGTGCAGTCGGCCACAAGAAACCTGACGGCGTTTGAACGTGCGTGGGACCGCACACAGCGCCGCCTTGATCGGTTGGAAAGAGCACACAATATTGACATTGAGCTAGACGACAACGCAAGCCAGGGACTGAGCCGGGTATCTGACCAGGCAGAATCCCTGGACGGCGTAAGTCCAAGCGTTGATGTAGGTGTGAACAATGCAGCCACAGGAACCCTGAGCGACGTAGCAGACCAGGCAGCAACCCTGGACGGCACCGCCTCGGACGTTGAAGTGGGAGCGGACAATAACGCAACCGGAATTATTGACGACGTGGGCGACTCACTGACCGCCCTGAATGGCAATGAAGCGGTTGTGGGGTTAAGCGCGGACGATAGCGCCACCATGGAGATAAGGGACGCGGGCGACGCGCTGGCGTCCCTGGATGGGGATGCGGCAACCGTAGAGCTAACAGCAGACGACAATGCCACCCAGGCAATACGAGCAGCGGAGGACGCCACGGAAATGCTGGACGGCATGAGCGCCACAGCGGAGCTGGGGGCGGATGATAACGCCACTCCGATCGTAAGAGCAGCGGAGGACGCTGTTGAGAATTTTTCTGGAAGTTCCGGATCCGCACAGCTGGGAGCAGACGACAACGCAAGCCCGGTTATTGATAGCGTGCGGGATAAAGCAGCAGCCTGGGACGGTAGCGTCTGGACAGCAACAGTGAGCGTTGTGGATGCAGCAACGGCACCTCTGACGGCAATAATAAACGCCGCAAAGAACCCACTGACACAGGCAGGCGCAGCACTGGGTATCAGTGTAGGTCTGGGCGATACGGTAAACACTTACAAAAACTTTGAAAGCATGATGAGCCAGGTCGGGGCTATTTCCGGAGCAACAGGGCAGGCGTTTGAGGACCTGACAGCAAAAGCCCAGGAAATGGGAGCAACGACCAAGTTTACAGCGACAGAGGCAGCTGAGGCATTTAATTACATGGCAATGGCGGGCTGGCAGCCGAAACAGATGATCTCCGGTATTTCCGGTATTATGAACCTGGCAGCAGCCAGCGGCGAGAGCCTGGGATCCACTTCCGATATTGTAACCGACGCGCTCACGGCATTCGGTCTAAAGGCAAGCGATTCCGGACATTTTGCGGATGTACTGGCAAAAGCCAGCGCCAGTGCAAATACAAACGTTGGCATGTTGGGAGAATCGTTCAAATACGTTGCACCCGTGGCGGGAGCAATGAAGTACAGCGTTGAGGACACATCCCTGGCACTGGGGCTTATGGCAAATAGTTCCATCAAGGGAAGCATGGCCGGTACAGCCTTAAAGACTTCCCTGGCAAATATGGCAGCACCTACTGACAGCATGGCAGCGGCCATGAAAGAGTATGGTATAAGCCTAACAGATAGCTCTGGAAACATGAAAACCCTGAAAGGTGTTATGGATAACTTGCGCGGCAGCCTGGGAGGACTTTCTGAGACTGAACAGACAGCAGCAGCTTCCACTATTTTCGGAAAAGAGGCTATGGCCGGCATGTTGGCGATCATCAATGCTTCCGAGGAAGATTATAGCAAGCTGAGCGACGCAATTTATAATGCGGACGGAGCAGCGCAGGACATGTCAGACACTATGCTGGATAACCTAGAGGGTTCCATGACACTTATGCAGTCCGCTGTTGAGGGCGTACAGAACAGCTTCGGCAAGAGGCTGACACCGTACATCCGTGGCGTGGTTGATGCGATTACAGACGCAACACCGGCAGCAACAGCAGCACTTACAAATTTGATGGACTTTGTTGACGGCAAGGCCGAGGGAATCAAGAGAACCGTGAGCGGTATGACCAACTCCCAGGAATGGCAGAACGCAGACCTGTTTGGAAAGGTTGATATTGCATGGGACACACTGATCGCAGAGCCATTTACAAAATGGGCCGGCAGTAAGGGCAAGCACCTGTTGTCAAAGGGGCTGAGCAGCCTGTTTGGAGAAGCTGCAAAGATTATGCCGGGCGGCGAACAGGCCGGGCTGACTTCATGGCTGAGTGCTGGACTGATTGCCAAAGGAGCAACGAGCCTGATCGGCAACGCAGGCAACGTGGTAAAAGCACTGTCGCCTATTGGCAGCGCCATTAAAAACATAGGGCTGGCAGCACAGACAGCTCCGTCCGTTGGTGCCTTTGTGAGTGACCTGGGCGGAATGATTCCAACAGCTGCAAAATTTGGTATTGCAGCGGCAGCGATTACAGCGGCCGTGGTTGCTATCGGCGTGGCTATAGATAACTACAACGAGAAGCAGATCAGCAACAGCCTAGCGGACCATTTCGGGAGCATTGAACTGAGCGCGAAACAGGCAGAGGAAGCAGCTTCCGGAATCTTAAATGCAAAGTACCTGGTAAATGTTGAGATGGCGATCAATGAATTTAAGAACGCCGACGAATTGAGAAAGAAAGCAGAGGAAGCACTGCAAGCAAACCAGGCACTGACATGGAAAAGCAGCGTCGGCATTGAGTTGACCGCTGACGAGCAGCAGTCCTATAAGGACAATGTAACAACCTTTGTGGAAAGCAAAATTTCCGAGCTTGAAAGCCGGACATTTGCGGCCCATATAAGCGTGCAGACATTCCTGGGAGGTACTGAGGAGGGCGAAAGCCTGGCAAGCAGTATTGAGGAATGGGCGCGAGCAGACCACCTGGAACTGACCAATCTATCCAATGACCTGAAAACGGCCGTGGAGGAAGCACTGCAGGACGGCATTATTGATGTTGACGAAGCGCAGGCAGTGTCAGCTTTACAGGATAAAATGAACAGCATAACCAGCAAATGGAAGCAGGCGGAAGCACAGGCGCAGCTTGACTGGATCAACCAGGAATACGGCAGCCTGAGCGGCAAAGACCTGACCGCAGACTCCTTTACTTCAGTAGTGGAGGCTCTGGCAGGGCAGAGAGAAACCGCAGCAGAGGAAACCCAGGCGCTGGCAACAGAATTTTATTCATACTTAAATGCCGCGGAGGCTTCTGGACGAATTACAAAGCGGCAGAATGAGCATTACAAAGACCTGGCCAGCCAGGCAATTAGAAACCAAAAGGCAAACGATCTCATGACCAGCCTGGACTTTGAAAACAACACCCTGGGCGGTACTTATGGCGACCTGATCGCAACAAACCAGGGAAAGACAAAGAAAAGCATGGGAAATGAGGTTGATTATTTAAAGAATTACCTGAACAACCAAGACATGCAGAGCTTGTATGATCACTTGAACATGTTCGGTGCGGATTACGCACAGCAGGGCGGCGGTTGGAAATTCTTACAGAGTGGCGACCAGAACGCACTTGAAAAGGTGTGGGAAGCCATGAAACCAGATGCAGACTCCATGCGCGGACTGGTGGACGAATATGTAAAGGTTGGCCAGGATGTGCCAAAGCAGATCATGGACAAGTTCAACGAGACTATGGCCATCGGTGCTGCTTCCGGCGATACAAGCGCAGCCTGGGACGTATACGCCAAGAGCATTGCAGATTCCGGGGACAAAGCCCTGATTGATGCAGTAAGCCAGATGGATGCAAACGGACAGCTGGGCGAGGAATTTTCCGCAGCCTGGAAGCGTGCAACAGCTTCTGTTACAGACGAACCGGTGGAACTGGGAGATCTGAAAGCGGAAGTTGACGGCGTGGACATTGACAAAGACGCATGGGTTTCCAGTTTAAACGAAAAACTGGGCGACCTGGCCGAAACCGAGGACGTGACCGCAGAGGGCGCAACCATTAAGGTAAAGGCCGGGGATTGCTTATGGGAGATCGGCAACGCCCTGGGAATAGACTGGCAGACAATAGCCGAAGAAAACGGCATTGAAAGCCCGTATATTATTCATGCAGGCGACGAGCTGAAAATTTCCATGGATAACCTGACAGCAGAGGTTGACGGAGACGCAGCAACAGCGGCCATTGACCAGGCTATGTCCGCACTGACTGCAGAGGGTGCAGAGTTTTCTGTTACTGCTGACGGCGTAAAGGTGGACCTGGCAAACGTTGAGGTTGATTCTGAGACAGCCATGGCACAGATAGAGGCGGCCCTGGGAATGGAAACAGGAACCCTGAGCGGTGCCGGCATACAAGTACAGTCCGGGGCAACGGTAACTATACCGTCCGATCTGGTACAGGTAGATACAAGTGGTATTGAGGCAGCAGTGGAGCAGAGCACAGCAAGCGGAAGCGAGGACACGACTGTTGAGAAGCAGGTAAACGTGACCACGACAGCCGGATCCACGGACACAACACCAGTGGAAGAGGCAGCGCAGGCAGCTCTGAGCAGTGAAACAAACACCACAGACACCACAATGACCACCAATTTAACCGTAGAAGCAGGCAGCACGGATGCAACACCGGCAGCCACATCTGCACAGGCGGAACTTGATAATACATTTTCCAACACTATGCAGACCAATGGCAGCACGGATGTGACAATCGAGAAAGCCAGCGACAATATAGCAGCAGTTTACAGTCAAGTAGGTAGTGAGCTGCAAGCAGCTTTTAACTCCCCTTATTCTGCAAGGGCTTCTGTAAATGTAACAGTTTCCTACCATATCACGAACCCAAGCGCTTCACTGAGCACGCACAGCAGTGGATCAACAGTTTCTGTATCCATTGCCGGACATGCAAACGGTGGAGAGGTGGGCCTGCATGGCGCAGAATTATCCTGGTTAGGAGAAGAGGGCAAAGAGTATGTTATCCCGACGGTACCGGGCAGACGTGGCCGCGGCATTGCGTTGTGGCAGCAGGCAGGCGAGGACCTGGGCGTGCTGGACAGCAATGGAGAAATTGCAGCCCACGCAAACGGCGGAATCGTAGGGCCTGGCGGCGAAGAACTGGCCAGCAATACCATTTTGCCATTGCAGGCACAGCCACAGGACGAAAGCAAGAGCGTGTGGAGTGTAACCGGCCAGGAAATGTCGGGGGATAGTAGCGAAGAGGAATCCGAGGGCAAGAAAGCCGTTTCTGTCAATGCAGCAGTGCAGGGACAGCAGGGCAACAACAACTTTGAGATTAACGTGGACATGAGTCCAGTTATTAAGATCGAGGGCGGAAACATGGACGAGGAAAAGGTCTTTGAAGTTATGAAAAACCGGATCCGCGAAATGGCAGACGACCTGGGAGACGAGATCGCAGAGCGCATGAGCAAAATTTTTGCAAACATGCCGCTTATACAGGAGGCATAGGGACATGGATATTTACCTGACACCATCCGGCGGCAGCAGAATACAGTTCCCTATGCTGCCGGAAGCTATAACAATGGGCGCTGACGCAAAATTTATGACGTACAGCATTATTTCACTGGGGGACGTAAAACTCCCCCGTGGACAAGGAACAAAAGAAATTTCATGGTCCGGGATGTTTCCAGGGGCAGTGCGGAAGAAAAACAGACTGGTAAGAAAGTATACCAAACCCGACACACTGATCAAAAGCCTGGAAAAGTATCGGGACAATGGCACAAAATGTACTTTGCTATGCACTGGCACCTGCATAAACTATTCTGTTTATGTTTCCAGTTTTAAAGGCAAGTACAAAGGTGGATCCGGAGATTATTTCTATGACATAAAATTTATTATTGCCAGAGATATAAAGATTTACACCACCAATGAGCTGAAAATAAAAACGCCAACCAGACCGTCGCCTAAAAAGAAGCAGCCCAAAACAGGCAAAAAGACGACCACCTACACGGTAAAATCCGGGGATTGTTTATGGAGGATTGCACAGCGCCTGCTGGGTAAAGGCTCCAGATACACGGAAATTTACAACCTGAACAGGGACAAGATAAAGAATCCGAACTTGATATACCCCGGCCAAAAGCTGACCATACCGGCCAAGTAAGGGAGGTGCAGCTGAGTGATTGAAGTAAGCAAAGTGCACTATGATGTGATTGCAATCACGGAAAAGAAAGTGCAACTAAACATTACACAGGCGGTCGAGGGCCTGGGATGGGAGGAAGAAGAGGACGAGCTGGCCATGAAAATAACCTTTGAGCTATACAATGCCAAGTATAACGGCTCCAGGTTGTCCTCTTTGATAAAGATCGGGTGCGTGGTGGCAATAAAAGCGTACTGGGGCAGCGGCAAGGGCATTGTGGCCATGGGAAATGTAACAGAGTGTGAGCGCAGCACAACGAAAGCCGACGAGGTTTTTAATGTGGTTGCTTATGACAACCTGTACAGTATGCAGCGTTCCCAGGACAATATTTATTTTGCTGCCGGAAAGGGCACCAAGAGCGCCCTGACGGAAGTTTTCAAAAACTGGGGCATTACCCTGAGCAGCTACAGCGGTCCAGATGTGAGCCACGCAAAGATTTTGTACAAAAACTCATACCTGGGCGACGTGGTGCGCGGAATCCTGGACGAAGCCAAGAAAAAAGGCGGAGGCAAGGCGATTGTGCGGAGCACAAAGAACAAAGTTTCTATTGTGGCCGTAGGCGGCAACAAAGACATTTATCACTTTGAGGGTAACAACAGCGTGTCCAGTAAGCACAAAGTAAGCATTGCAAACCTTGTTACCCGCGTGAAGATTGTATCCTCTGAAAAAACGGACGGATTGCCAAAAGTTGAGGCAGTCAAGAACGGAAAAACAGAATATGGAATTTTCCAAAGGATTGTGAACCACGCCAGCAGCGACAACCTATCAGAGGCGCAGGAGACAGCACAGGAAATGCTGGACGAAAACGGAAAACCGAAAGAGACGGCAACCGTGCAGGCGCCTGATACCCCACCGGTGCGCAAGGGCGACATGGTACATCTGGCTGTCGGTGCGCTGAACGGCTTTTATATTGTTAAGAGCGTGCAGCACGACGCTGACAGCGGGAAAATGACTATGCAGGTAGAAAAAGCAGATACAACAGCCAAGAAGAAAACAACAAAGGCGAAGAAAAAGACCTATAAAGTGGGCGACGTTGTGAACTTCCACGGCGGCAAGCATTATATTAGCTCTTATCCAGGCGCAAAAGGTTACAACGTATCAGCCGGCCGTGCGAAGATTACAATCGCAAACGGCAGCGGCAAGGCGCACCCGTGGCACCTGGTATATGAGAATTGGTCCGAAACGCATGTTTATGGCTGGGTGGATGATGGCAGCTTTGATTGATAGGAGGCAGATATGGCAGAAAACAAAGGCAGCCCAGGTCTGAGCAAACTGGCCCGCGTGATATCCCAGCGGGCAGAGAACGTGGCCGGAAAGGCAGAGCGTGATCTAGTGCTGGATTTCGGCAGCATTAAAGGAGACATGAGCCTTTTAACAAACACTTTCCCCATACCGATACCGCGCAGTGATTATCATGTGTGCAGGCTCGTGGGAGGCCTGGCGTACACGATTTCCGGAGGCACCCATGGAGGACATGAGGGAGGCAACGGAAGCCATACGCATACGGCCAAGCCACCACAGATCAAGCCAGGGGACCGCGTTCTGGTTGCCTGGGTGCAAAACGAGGCGGTTGTTATTGATGTGGTAAGTTAGGAGGCAAATATGGCAGAAAATCAGCTTTTTCCGGTGTTTGACTTGCCTGAGATACCAGACAACCCGGAATATGATGAAAGATATTACCCGTCCGTTTATTTTGATTTTGAAACGGGCGATTTTTTACGGGATGGAGCAGGCAGGATGATCACCAGCGCAGGCAGGGAGGCATATATGCAGTGGTGCCTGAAAGTTGCCAGCACGGAGCGGCTGAGCTGCCTGGCATATAGTGACGACATAGGCACGGAGTTTGATGAACTGGCCGAGATACCGGACAGGGAATCCCGTGAAAGCGAAATTGAAAGGACGATCACAGAGGCGCTGCTGGTGCATCCAGCAACCGAGTACGTCCGAGATTTTGAGTTTACCCATGAGGGAGACGAAACATACTGCAGTTTTACAGTAAAAGGGTACCCGTGGGAGGAAGATGAAACACTGAGCATACAGCTGTAAGGAGGTGAGAGAGTTGGCAAGTGATTTTATTGTACCTGAATTTTTGGAGGATTGTGACGCGGACACGATCCACGCAAGAATGATGGACGAGCTTCCGAATGACATTGACAAGACTGAGGGCGGCTTCCCGTGGGATTTTACAAGGCCCACAGCACTGATCGCAGCAGAGCTATTGCAGTTTTATATTCCGGAAGCAATAAAACTGATGTTCCCACAGTGGAGCAGTGGCAGCTTTTTGGACTACCTGGCAGCTGGATCACAGACAAAGAGAAAAGCGTCCACTTATGCAGAAGCGGTGCTGACACTGACAGGCGAACCAGGCACCACAGTACCGGCTGGCACTGTTTTTGCGACAGAAGCCAAGAACGATCAGCCGTCCATTGAATTTGCGGCAGTTGAAAGCTGCATATTGAACGAAGAGGGAAAAGGTACCGTGCTGGTGCGTGCGTTACTTGACGGAAAGCAGTCAAACGTAAATGCCGGCGCTATTGTTTTAATGTCGGAACCAGTTGAGGGAATCCAGACGGTTACGAACAAAGAAAAAGCCACCGGAGGAACCGAGGAAGAAAGTGACGACGATTTAAGAGAAAGAATCCTGGAAGCAGACGCCTCGGAGGAAACCAGTTATATAGGCAACAATGCCGATTATAAACGGTGGGCTAAGGCAGTAGACGGAATCGGGGACGCGATTGTTATCCCGGAATGGAACGGGCCGGAAACAGTAAAAATTGTATGCCTTGACCAGAACGGCGAGGGTGCGAACAAGACCCTGCTGGATGCAGTTTACAATTATATTATGGCTCCAGACAACCCCGCAGACCGACTGGCGCCGCAAGTGCTTGATCGACCCCGAGCT
>OGOC01000296.1_pt1 | contig 52353 bp, 51 predicted proteins | sample 1552561 | NCBI WGS metagenome assembly OGOC01 (sample SAMEA2580148, study PRJEB22360) | human gut metagenome | biome: human gut; feature: human-associated habitat; material: faeces | place: Denmark | collected 2008/2010
CGCATTTCTTATGATTTGCGGGCTTTTTGTTGATTAATTTAATTAACCTTTTTGCTGGTTCAAAACATGCTGGATTTTGTTCATTATTTCATCACCTTTGCTTTGCATATCAGAAACAATGTCCTCTGCTCGGTTTTGGATTTCTTTTACGGTCTTGTCAGCTTTGTCGTAGATGTCTTTTGAGCCTTTTGCGAGCATTTCTCTTGTTTCTTCACCTGACTGGGGCGCGAGAAGCAAGCCGATAACGCCGCCTACGACGCCGCCTACTATGAAACCTGCTAAAAATTTTCCTGTTGACATAATATTCTCCTTCTTGACTTTACCGCGGGTGCGGTAATTGTGTAATTATTTTCTTGCGAATGTTTTAAAGCCTTGAACCAGCCCTTTGAAGAATCCGCCTGACATTTTTCCCATACCGCCGACAAAAAGCCCGCCGATACCGAAAGCTGTTGTTAAAATCTTTCTTATTGTGTTGAATTTATCGTCTGCTGATTTTGCAACAGAATTGAGATTTGTCAGGGATGTTTTGAGTTCTCCTAAAATTGGTTCGATTTCTTTTTTTACCATACATGTTGTATCGTTTAAATTATTCGCGAGTTTATTCAGGTCGATAATCAGCTTGACCAGATAAATTCCAATAACTATTAAAAATAGCATTGCAACGAAAATTAAAAGTAACAAACCCAGTTGTAATGTTGTAGACATTTTATTCCCCCGTCAGATTAATGTAATTCGTAAGCCATATCTTCTTTTTCTCTGGCTTTTGCCATTTGTTTGGCTTTGATGTGGTCGTTTATTTTGTTGTATTGTTTTTCGAGCTTGTATTTCATCATATCGAGGGATTCAAGCGCCTGTTTTTTTGCTTCTTTTATTTCCGGAATCGCGTTTTGCGCAAATTCGTTAATAGCTTCTTTAAGCTCGGCTCTGGTTTCTTCACCTGATTTTGGTGCAAGCAGTATTCCTGCCGCTACACCGCCTAAAATACCGGCTAAAAGCCCTATACCAAATATAACATCATCCTCTTTTGACATAGTTGTTCTCCTGATTGTCTTAACTTGTTTTAGTATATCATTTTTTTCAAAATTTTACACCACTTATCGGGCTAAATAGCAAAAAAATAAATTCAGGGGTTTAATTTAAATATGAATATTTCGCCTTTTGTTGCTCATATCCCCAAATCAACAGGAGTTTCGCTGTCTTTTGGAAGCGTGGAGCGTTCTTATGCTGCTATGGGCTCTGACGGGAAGTACAGGAAAGTCATGAACAATTCCTGGGCTGTTCGCGGCGAACTCGACTGGAAAGCGAATGCGAAATTCTTCGGGGGCCATTTTAAGGACAAAGAAAAGGTTAATGTTTATTCGCTGGCATCTTCTGATGGCTCTGAGGCTTATATGCTTGCGATTTCGCTCATTGAAACGCTCGGGGAAAAGGAAGCTCAAAAATTTTTCCCAATAAAAGCGTTTGATAAGGACGAATATATTGTGGGGGTAGCCGGAAGCGGCAAATGGAACTTGATGGAAGCTGATTTACGCAATATTCTTGATTTGTTTCCGAATGCCGGCAAATATCTGAAAAAATCAGAAGTTCCGATGAAAATAAACAATGATAGTTTGTCAGAACAAACATCAACCTACGAGGTTTCGGACATTTTGAAGCGTGCTGTAAGGTTTGAAAAAGGTGATTTGTTGGAGGAAATAAAAAATATTGACGATGAGGATGGGAGTTCTCTCGTATTTTGCAGAAATGTCCTCCCTTATCTTGAATCGCTGAAAACCGCAACCGCGCAGCAAATTTCGAGTCTTTTGGGGTTATATTTGGAAGAGGGTAGCGTTTTTGTGACCGGAGGGTATGATTTGGAGCTTACGGATTTGAATAGAAATCTTTATTTACGCAATTTTAAGCACGTAAACAGAGGAAAATCGTCTTTTGTTTACATAAAAACGGATCCCTGGGCAGATTGTTAATAAATTCACTTGTCATAATATTTTTTTTATTATATTATTCGGTTACAGTTGAATTATGGCGGGTGTCGCCAAGCGGTTAAGGCCTCGGATTGTGGTTCCGATATTCGTGGGTTCGATCCCCATCACCCGCCCCATTTACAAATTGAGCTTCTGAATGAGGCTCTTTTTTAATTACTTAAGCAGTTTTTCCATCATAAAATTACCCAGAGCCACCCCGCCTCGCTCTACTCTCTGCTCTCGCAGAACAATATAACCTCTTTTTTCAAAAAACGGCCTTGCTGTGATTGAGGATTCTGTTCTAATCCTGCGAAACCCCTTTTGAAGCGCATATTTTTCTATTTCCTCCGCAATCAATGTGGCGGCACCTCGCCTCTGGTAATCTTTATGAACAAACAAAAAGTCAAAATATCCAAAATCATCAACAGAACCAAAACCGGTTATAATACTCCCTTTTTCAGCTACAATTGTGTAATTTTGCGATAGACGCACCCTCCAGGCCTGTAAATCATATTTTTCAGGTGCCCAGGCGTTTAATTGTGCTATATTATAATCTTTTGCATTGACAGAATGGACTGTGTTGTAAAACAGTTCATTAATTTTTAGGCAGTCTGGGGAATTGTATCTTCTTATTTTCATTTTACAATCCTAAATAAATTTTGATGAAAATCTATTAGATTCTCATTTTTAAGCCTCGTAAGCTCCCGTGATAGCGCGCTCCTGTTTGCACCCAGGAACTGTGCCATTTGCTCTCTGGAATAAGGTATTTCAAAAATATCTGTACCACATATTTGCTTTTGTCTAAGAAGCAGGGAAAAAATACGTTCACGGAGCGTCTTTTTGGAAAGTAGTTCGATTCTATCTTGCAACAACAGGTTCTTTGTTGCGATTACATTTATTAAATTCTCCAAAAGCTTTCTATGGAACGGGCAACTGTTTGTGCAAACGGATAAAATCCTGTTGAAATTCAAAAATAAAACTTTGGTTTCTTCTATTGCAGTCGCACAAACTTTACTTTTCACTTTTGTGCAGGCAAATGTTTCCGCAAAAGTTTCGTTTTTAGTAACCCTTGCGACAATTATTTCATTGCCTTCAAAATCGTTTTTCCTCAATTCTACGCGTCCGTATTCAACATAACCAACCGAGGTGACTTTATCACCAATATCAAATATAATTTCTCCTTTTGAAAAAGTCTTTGTGCCGGCTTGCAGGCACTTGAAGAGTTGATGCTTTTCTTGCTGCGTAATTCTGTCGAATATGTCCATAATTTTATCCCTTAATATTCGTTGCATGTGCAACGGATATTTTGATAATAGCAATTTATAATGCAATTAACAATATAAGGAGAAAATTATGAACAAAATGTTTTGCTTTCAGTGCGAACAAACCGCAAAATGCACAGGCTGCACACAAATTGGTGTTTGCGGCAAAACAGCAGATGTTGCAAATTTGCAGGATGAATTAACAAGTTCTTTAATAAAATTAGCAAATACACAGCCTAAAACAGATGAAAATACAGAAATATTGATAAAAGGGCTTTTTACAACAATTACAAATGTAAATTTTGACGCAAAAACCATTCAAGATGGTATCAATAACATTATAAATCAAGCCGGTGTAAAGGATTTTGATATTCAAAACGTGTGGAATTGCGAAGAGGATATTAGAAGCCTCAAATCTTTAATATTATTCGGGCTCAAAGGGATTGCGGCTTATGCTCATCACGCGAGAGTGCTCGGTTATAAAGATGCAGAGGTTGACAGCTTCTTTTATGAGGCTTTGCAAGCGATTTCAAAAGAGCTAACGGCAGAGGAACTGCTTTCTCTGGTGCTGAAAACCGGTGAAATCAACTTAAAATGCATGGAACTGCTCGACAGAGCAAATACTGAAACATACGGAAACCCCGTACCTGCAAAAGTTACAACCAACATTGAAAAAGGGCCTTTTATTGTCGTAACCGGGCATGATTTGAGGGATTTAGCATTACTTCTTGAACAAACTAAAGATAAAGGCATAAATATCTATACTCATGGCGAAATGCTGCCCTGCCACGCGTATCCCGAACTTAAAAAATATCCGCATTTAAAAGGGAATTTCGGGACTGCATGGCAAAATCAGCAAAAAGAGTTCGATAACCTGCCCGGTGCCATACTTTTTACAACAAACTGCATAATGCCCGTAAAAAACAGCTATAAAGACCGCGTTTTTACAAGCTCTGTTGTTGAATACCCTGAATGTGTCCATATTGGCGATGATAAGGACTTTACGCAGGTTATTGAAAAGGCTCTGGAGCTGGGAGGTTATCACCAGGAACAAAAAATGACCGGTATAAATGGCGGAGATGTGCTGACAGTCGGATTCGGGCACAATACTGTTCTTTCAGTGGCTGATAAAGTAATAGATGCCGTCAAAAGCGGTGCATTGAAGCATATTTTCCTTGTTGGAGGCTGTGATGGAGCAAAGCCGGGCAGAAATTATTATACAGATTTTGTGAAAATGACGCCGGCAGACACTCTGGTATTGACGCTTGCTTGCGGAAAGTTCCGTTTTAATGACCTTGATTTGGGTGATATTGGGGGAATTCCAAGGCTTCTTGATATGGGGCAGTGTAACGACGCATATTCTGCAATCAAAGTCGCTGTTGAGCTTTCAAAGGCTTTTGGCTGCTCTGTGAACGAGCTTCCGTTGTCGCTGGTTCTTTCATGGTATGAGCAAAAAGCTGTTTGCATACTGCTGACGCTTTTATACCTCGGAATTGAGAATATAAGGCTCGGACCGACTTTGCCGGCATTTGTTTCGCCAAATGTTTTAAAAATTCTTGTTGATAAATTCAAAATTAAACCGATAACTGCACCTGAAGAGGACTTGAAAGCGATTCTCACCTAAAATAAAGAAACTCCGGCTTTTAAAGTCGGAGTTTCTTTAAATCTGTTTTTTGTCCGCCCTGTCAGCCAAAAATGTCGCGATAATCGGGATTATTATATAATAAATCCCGCCGAGAATCAGAACAGGCTTTGCAATTTTTATCCCCTCAATTTGTTTTTCAAGTTTAGGGTCGTTTTTGTTGATTTTTCTGAATTTTTCAATAAATTTTTCAGCCGGCTTATTCAGAGCGCTGTTTACTGCATAGCCTCCGGTCAAACAGAGCGCCGTTGAAATTATGGAGTTATAAATAAGCGGTTTTTTGCGGGATTCTTCTATTTGTTTGCTTTTTGCCGTCTGATGAACGAAAGAAGCGGTCAAAAGTATATCTGTCATTGAAATAATATGCTGCGCAAAATTCGTATCCGCAAATTTTTTCGCTGCTTTTTGTACAGGGTTTGTGTCGATTAATTTTCCTATTCCTTTTGCAATATTTTCGGTCATTGAGCCGTAAGCACCCTTAAATGAAAGCGGGGTATTTGCGACTCTTATTTTTGTTTTGTTCTCTTCTTTTTTCTTTAGGACTTTTTCCATAATCGGCGGGATAAGCGCACAGGTCAGGGCGGATTTGGGCACCGCAATAAGAAATCCAAGCCCCAGTTTAAAAATCTGGGTCGCAAACTGGTATTTTCTTGATTTGCCAAGCGTTTCAGCGCCTTCTTTCAGCGTTTTAATTGTATTTTTGTTCAAATATTTATTCGGACTTTCATCAATTTTCCTTATTGCCTTTGCAACGGGCGAGGAAGCGGCCAGCATTATCAAATATCCGGCTGCGCTGGAAGATAGTGACTTTGCGCAGGCGTATTTTTTGTTTTCTTTGTCAGTTTTCGGGGTTGACCAGATGGCCAGCGGACGGGCCACGGTTGAAAGCACCAAAGATGCGGTTGCTCCGAACAGAGAACCGTTTTCAGCTGCAAATTCCAAACCTTTTTTTAAAAGTTTGGAATTGTATACGCCCTTGAATGCGATATTATTATTTGTGTTTGAACTTATTTTCATCTATTTTAATTAGATAACACAAATAAAAAAAAGTAAAACGGAAGAATGGGCATAAAAGAGTTCGTAAAATATGAATTAAGCGGCTGGAAAAAAGGCGAAATCGCAGGGCTTTCAATTGTTTTTTTGATAATTTTTATAAACGCTTTTCTTGTAAAAGACAGCATTATCGCCGTAATTTCAGCAGTTTGCGGGATTTTATACACAACAATTGCAGGAAAAGGCAAGATTTCATGCTATATTTTCGGTCTTTGCGGAACTTCTTGCTACAGCTGGCTTTCTTTTGAGAATGCGCTGTGGGGAAATTTGCTTTTGTATATGGGATATTATCTCCCGATGCAAGTTTGGGGGCTTTTTGAGTGGAGCAGGCATTTAAAGCGCTCGACAAGAGAAATTGAAAAAACTCACCTCGCGCTAAAAGAACGTTTGAAGCTCGCTCTTTTGGCTCTTGCGGCAATTTCGGTTGCTGTCGCCATTTTGCGGTATTTTAATGACTCAACCCCCTTATTTGACGGGATAACAACGGTTCTTTCCGTCTTCGGAATGTATTTGACGGTGCGCAGGTGTATTGAGCAGTGGGTAATCTGGATGGTCGTGAACGGATTGTCCGCGCTGATGTGGCTGAACCTCGTTTTGCACGGTGCAAAAACATACTCAACTTTTATTATGTGGTGTGTTTATTTTGTGCTGGCTTTTTATTTTTATTTTTGCTGGCGGCGAGAGATGGAATTATAGTGAGTGCGTGCAGATTAGGGGATTTTCCTTTGAAGTGACTATGGAGGAGGGCTCAAAAATCGTCGAATAAGCAGAATTAAATGTTGCATGCCCGGGGGAATCGAAACGGAAAAGGAAAATCCCCTAACCTGCGCAAAACGTGGTTTTTGGGTAAATTATCCCCATTGATAATCAAAATGCCATCTTTCCGGCGTTTTTCTAAAATCGCCGCCCCAGCGCATGCCTATTGACTTTGCATAATCTCCGAGCTTTTTGTAATCTTCGTCAGTTCCGCCGATTATGTTTAAATCTACAGCTTTTCCCTCGCAATGGGCTGAACGTTTTGCGGCAAGGTGCGGTGTTGTTCTAATCAGATATTCCTGCTGCGCTTTTGTGCGGAATCCGCTGGTTATTTTTACATCTTTGCCCAGTACATTTTTTGCATAATCAAGCAAATCCATTGTTTTTTCCTGCATTTCAGGATTTAATTCCGAAATCTTTTTGGAATTGTCCGGAGCGTAGCTGTTATTTGTCCTATTGTAATCTAACGGGCGAAAATTCTCCGTAATTTCTGCTTTCGGAATATTGTATTCCATCATCCTGATGGAGTTAAAGAACATATTTTGAAATTCGTCAAAAGAGCTGTCAAAAGTGCTGAATGCCGGCAAAAAGTTCACCGGTGGCATAAAAAAGTTGAAAATCGGCGCAAAACCCGTATTTTGCATTGTTTGTGGCGCTGTTATCTGCGGTGTTTGGTTTAAAAAATTAATTTTTATTCCTGACATAATATTCCCTTAAATATCCCTTATATTTATAAACAAAATTTTTATATAGATATTGCTTTTTAAATGTGATATATTAAGATATGTTACAATTGAAATCCCCTCTCTTTGAGAGCACAATATTTATATGAAAAAATTTTGGACAATAGTTTTTTTCGCTTCACTGCTGATTATTAACACAAATTCGGCGGTCTATTCGGATGAAATTGGCTCACAACCCCCGCAGGAGCAAGCTCAAGAGGAAGAAGAACTTATGTTTGCTCCGATTGATTTGGATTTGAGTCAGGAGCGTGAGGAGGCGGTTAAAAAGTTCAAAATCAGGGTGGAATCAGACAGCAAGCCCAAGCAGGTTAAAAATTACCGCAAAAACTGGTACGATTCTAAATTTTACCGCTATCAGTATTATGCGGATTCAAAAAATCTACAGCCTTTGATTGCACCCGCTTCTTACGGAGCTTATCTGGAAACGGATTTGGATGACAATACCACAATTCAAGTAGGACAGTACAATCTTTCCTGGTACGATGGCGGGCCGATTAATTTTATAGGCAAAGCCGAATCCGATTTTGATGTCGGAGCTACAATGACCGGTCATGGCCGCAATTTTGATTATGCTGTCGGTATGTATACTGCTACTGATACGTTGAACAATTCCTACGGCGGGATTGTATCGACAAAACCCAAAAAAATCTGGCATTCAAAGGGCGATTTCAGCTTTGGAACCGGTCTTTATTCAAATGATTACGGTTCATATACAAAAAACACCGCAGGTTTCTTCACAAAATACAGACGGGGAAAATTTACTGTAAGCGGTCAGCTCGCGCAGAATACTTATTCAAACAATTCAACAAATCCGCAGAGTTTTCATGTGACCCACCAGTATCAAATTAATGACCATCTGATGATTAGGGGAAAAATGGTTAAGGAATTGAATTCTGATTACAGTCAGGATGAATTATCGCTTAGATTCAGTCCCTCATTTAAAAATGATGCGTTTTTTGTGGAGCTTTCTTCTTCACAAATAAACACTTTGAATAACAATGTTCAGCAGCGCTTCAAAATTATGACAAATATCAATTTTTAAAATATCCGGATGAAAAATCCGAAATATTTTCGCCTACTTAACTGTATCTTCAAAATATTTGATAATATTTTCGTTATACCTGTCGTCTTTAGTTGAAAATGGCAGAACCTCTACGCCCAGCTGCTTTTTCATGCTGCTTATGACCGACATTATTTTTGATTTTGGAGTGAGGTCGATTTTTGTTGCTATTACAACCGAATTCAGTCCGTGAAATTTAATCCATTCGTGCATTTGGAGGTCATTTTTCTGGATTTCATGGCGCGAATCTATGAATTGCACAAGCAGTTTCAGCGGTTCGCGTTTTAGCAGGTATTCTTCAAGGTTTTTCTGCCATTTTGCCTGCATTTCTTTTGAAACCGCAGCATAACCATACCCCGGTAAATCCGCAACCATATATTTTCCGTCAAATTCAAAAAGATTTATAAGACGTGTTTTTCCGGGCTTGTTGCTTGTTTTTGCGAGTTTTCCCTGATTTGTAATTCCGTTTATAAACGAAGATTTTCCCACGTTAGAACGGCCCAGCAGTGCGATTTCGGGCAGGTTGAAATTAGGGCACTGGGAGAGTTTTTCAGCGCTGATTATAAACTTTGCTTTTTTTACTATCATTGATACATTTCTTTTTGTACAGAACGCTCGTCAAAAGGTTATAAACCTGAGGCGAATTATACACGTTAATTTGTGCGGCTTCAGGCGAAAGATTAAACTGAATCCTGCTTTTTAAGTTTTTTTCCGGTGATTCAACATGACAAATTTGTATTATCCGGTCTCGAATAATACTTAGGGGTTGTGATAAAAACAGTTCAAAAGTTTTAAACACGTTCATTATGTCTGCAATGATAACAGACTAAATTTTTAATTTCAATTGTACGGGCCAATTTTAAATGGTATTTTTTACAATTCAAAAAGAATTATGCGTTGAAATTCAACGTATGAGCAGATTTTACGTTAGTCTGCAAGAGTTTCTGGATGCTTTCCAATTCAGCTGCAGCTGCTTGCTGTTGAGTTTCAAGGTTTTTCTGTTGGAGTTCAAGCTGCTGATCCATCAACTGCAATCTTTTAACTGCAGGATCAGATTCCCAGTCAGCACCGATTAATGAGCTTGTTTGATAAGCTATGTTCTGTCTTTTGTTGCTGATGTTCATGATTGAATACTCTAAATTGCTCTTGTACTGGGTAAGAGTGAGTAATCTCGTGTTGATAGCGCAATAAGTTGCTCCCATTTTTTGCTCTCCTTTGAATTTAGTCTAGTGGTACGGGTTGGTGGTTAAAAGTAGGTATTTTTGTTTGTTTTGTTTGAATTTTCTCTCTTGTATATATATAAAGTAATTTGATGTTATAAAATTGCTATATTTGTTATATATTGATTAACAATTCTTAACATAACAAGAAAACGCCCGTAAAATGAGCGTTTTCTACTGATGATATTTTTATTTAATATATACGGTTTTGAATTTTGGTATATACTTTGTGAATATTATTTATTTAGTGCTGCATCAAGAGCAGCTTCCAGAGAGGCAATTTTTGCTTCAAGAACTTTGATTTTCGCGCTATCAGCCTCACTTTTAACTGAAATGTTCTCGTTTTTCTTCTGGTAGGCTTTGCAAAGGTCTGTGACGTTGCTTTTTAGCACAATTGCATATAAAAAGCCTGCCATATTAGCAAAAAGCCCCAGCATAAGTGTAAATATACCCAGAGATATAGTGTAATTTGCATGATTGAACATGCAGGTGTAAGTTACGCTGTTTGAGAAATTTGTCCACGCAAACAGGACAATCAATGCGTTAAAAATTATAAATAATATCAAAAAAAGGTTTTTCATTTTGTGCTCCTTAAATAATTCAATACTTTAATTATATCATCATCAAAATCAGTGGAAATTGACCTTTCCTCCCCGTCAGCCGGAGAGACAAAGGTCAGGGAATATGCCTGAAGCGCCTGTTCTGTAGTTTTTACGGGGATTTTTGCGCCGCCGTAGAAGCTGTCATTTACAATAGGGTGCCTGATATGCGCCATATGAACTCGAATCTGGTGAGTTCTGCCGGTTTCGAGCTTTATGTCGAGCAGAGTGTATCCTTTGAACCGCTCAGCTACCCTGTAATGCGTTATTGCAGATTTTCCGCCGGCACAGACCGCCATTTTTTCAGGTTTTGTCGGGTGTCTGCCGATGTTTGTGCTGATTGTGCCTTCTTCATTTTCAAAATTTCCGCTAACAACCGCATAATAGCGTTTTTCAATGGTTCTATTTTGCATTTGTGACTTGAGATTTTCGTATGAATCGTTTGTTTTGGCGATAAGTAGCAGTCCCGAAGTGTTTCTGTCCAATCTATGGACGATTCCGGGTCGAAATTCTCCGTTGCAGTCCGAAAGTGTTTTAAAATGGTACAAAAGCGCGTTCACAAGCGTACCTGTGGTTTCTTTTGCTGTTGGGTGTGTGAGCATGTTTTTGGGTTTTAGGATTACAGCGCATTTTTCGTCTTCGTAAAGAATTTTAAGGGGTAGATTTTCGGGCAGAATTTTAATTTTAGCCGATTCTTCGATTGATATATCAATTTCATCATCAATTTTCAGTATTTTTGACGGTTTTGTTTCAGCTTTGTTCACGAGGATGCTGCCGTTTTTTATTTCTTTCTGAATGCGGCTTCGGGAAATGTCGGGATAAAGCGTGCAAAGCAAAGAATCCAGCCTTTCGCCTGCTTCTTCGGGGGTTATGATGATTTTATTCTGTTTTTTTGTGCTCATTATTGAATAGTATATTACAAATTACGAGAAATGCCCCGATATTGATAAAAACATCGGAAAGATTGAAAATAGGGAATGTTACAAAGTTCAGCCGTATATAATCTGTCACAAATCCGTCAATAATCCTTTCAAAAAGATTGCAAAAAACTCCGGCAAGCATGAACGCGTACAGGATTAAATCAGGGTATTTAATTTTGTTTATTATTCCGAGAATAAAGCTCAAAAACGCAACAAGAATAATAACGGAAATCACAATAAGAAATGTTGTATGCCGTTGAAAAAGGCTGAAAGCGGCACCTGTGTTTTTAACGTATTCTATTGAAATCAGCCCGAAGTTGGTACCGTCATAACCGGAAATCAAAAAATCCCTGACAGCATAAGAAACAGCCCCGAGAATCAGAATCAATATTAAAAATATAAATATTTTTATATACGAACGGTTCATTTAGCCTGCTTCTCCGGCAGAGAGGGGAGCGAGAGGTTTACGCGGCTTGTTAAAAAGGCGATTCCGACGATGTTCACTTCCACATTTTTATTTGTAATATTTGTTTTGGCGATTCCTATGGATGCAACTGCATTTTCGTTGTTTTTGTTGGAATTTGCTTTCAAAATCCTCTCCTGAATGCCGTCGCTTTTCACTGTTCTGAATACTTCTTCTGCTTTTTGCGCGGGAAATGTGATTTCTTCATTGTTTATGGACACCAGCGCGATGTATTCTTTGGGAACGTCAATACGTACTATTGAGCTGTATTCCTGTGCCGCATTGGCAAGCGGAGGAGCATCAATTTTCATTGTAATTTCTTTTGCAACTCCGTATTTTAATGCGGTTTTTTCGTCGATAATATAATCTGAAACGATTTTCCAACCTGTATAGAATTTTTTCAGGTAATAAACGGTCAGGGCGTTTGATTCTATATAGCCGTTTCCGTTAAGATAATCAACTTTTGAGTTGGATTCGCCTTCGATAGTTTCTTTTACCAGAACGGTTGCATTTTGATAGTCGCTGTTTAATGACAGGACTTTCATGTCGTATTTTGCGTTTGGATATGCTTTCCAGGAGTCGGAAGCCAGTTCTTTGAGCTTTGCTTTGTCAAATTTATCAGCGCTCAAATAGCTGTCATCGTACATATCCATGAGTTTATCGAGGTTTTTTGAGTTATTGAGTTTTCCATAGTTCTCAAAAAACTCTTTCAGCTCGTTTGTTGTGGAATAATTTGCGTTTTCAGCTGTTATAACACCTTTGAGCTTTGCAGCAAAAGCGTGTGTCGGGCTGAATGCCGGCATAATTAGCGCCAGAAGCGTGATTGTAAATATAAATTTATTAATTCTTTTCAAAATTCTCTTCCGTTTATCTAGTCTAATTTCTATTCAATGGTTATTATATAATAAATTTAATAAAAATTCTTTTTTGTTATAATTTTGTTGTAATTAACTGCAAAACTGCGCTAAACAATCTGAATTTAGAGGTTTTTATGCTATTAACAATCGATATAGGAAATACATCAACGACAATAGGTCTATTTGACGGTGAAAAACTCGCCGAAACCTGGTCAATAGCTACTGAAGCAAGGCGTTCGGAGGATGAAATCGGGATTTTGCTGATTAATCTTTTGCGGCTGCACAATTATGAGGGTCAAATTACAGATATTTCAATTTGCAGCGTTGTTGTGCCTTTGACAGAGCGGTTTAAGAACGCACTTGTTAAATATCTGGGCATAAAACCTTATGTTGTGTCGAACAAAACCGCAAAACTGTTGAAATTTAATGTTGATTTTCCGGAAGAGGTCGGACCGGACAGGATTGTGAATGCTTTTGCCGCATACAGCCTTTTCAAAAAGACCTGCATTGTGGTCGATTTTGGTACAGCCACTTCTTTTGATATTGTGAATGGTGATGGGGCGTTTTTGGGCGGTGTTATCTGCGCGGGGATGAAAATTCAGGCAGAAAGCCTGAAAAGTTTCACCTCAAAACTGCCTTTGATAAAAATTGAATCTTCAAAAAATGCAATCGGTAAAAATACCATCGATGCAATGCTTTCAGGAATTGTCAGAGGTCAGGCGAAAATGGTTGAGGGGCTTTTGGCTGATTGTGAAAAAGAACTGGGTGAAAAACCTGTTATTATTGCGACTGGCGGATATGCAGAGATTGTTTCAAGGTACATGGAGAGAAAATTTGACCTTATAAGCCCTTATTTGACGCTTGACGGGCTGAAACTGATTTATGACAGTCATGTGTCTGTTGGTGCTTAGCGGGAAAGTGCAGATAGTCAGGAAATTCTCTTTTGCGTTCCGATTCCCCCGGGCATTTGCCATTATATGCCTTTAATTAGCGATTTTTGAGCCCTCCTCCATAGTCACTCCAAAGAGAATTTCCTGACTATCTGCTTTGCATGCTCATTCGGAGTAAAAAGTAATCATTTTTCGACGCCTATGAACGAAGTGAATCGAGCTAGAAAAATGATTTTTCATAACTTTTTACGCTTCATCACCAATCGTATACTCGCAAAAAGTCAAAAAGTCAAAAAAAAAAAGAGCCTTGCGGCTCAGAATGTTGTGTTTTTTCCTCGTTAGTGTGTGGTAGGTTTCTCAATCTCTAATTTTTATTCCTCGTATATATATAAAAAATATACACGTGAAATAATTGCCCATTTTGAGGAAAATTGTTAAGAAATATTAATTATTCTTCGTCTTCGTCAGAATCATCGAGCGATTCTATAAATTCAACGACCCTGTTGAACTCGTCATCGCTTTCAATCATCTCAAATATATATTCTTCGCCGTCTTTTGTAAGACGCATAAGGACAACTTCCTTTTCTTCGTCCTGTTTTTCTTCATGAGGGAGCAGGAGGCCGTATTCTTTGTCCTCAAACTCAACAATATCGATTAATTCAAATTTTACGACATTGCCGTCTTCATCGATTGTCTCAATCAGCTGATCTTCCATATCTTCGGGTTTTGCCATTTGTTTCTCGCTTTCTATGCTTTGTCTAAATATTGCTGTAGTATTATGCACGCACTTTTCAGGTCAACAAGACCCTTGTTTTTCGTGTATTTCTTGCCTTGAAGCGCAAGGATGCCCTCTGCCTGGCGACTTGTCAGCCTTTCGTCTTCAAAAATTATCTCGTAATCGTCTTTTAACAGGTTTGCAAAGTTCATGCAATCCTCTGCCTGCGGCCCGAGTGTGCCGTTCATGTTTTTGGGCAGCCCGATGACGATTTTTTGGACGTTATTTTGGGTGCAAATCTCTTTTATTTTTGAGATTGCTTCCTGCTCGGGCTGGCGGTTGATAGTTTCAAGCGGCTGGGCGCTGAAAAGCACGCTCAGGGCAATTCCGATTCTTTTTGTGCCGACATCCAGTCCCATTATTCTATTCATGCTCAACCCAGTTTTCTTCTATCTTTTTGAGAATTGATTCTACAAAATTTATGTCTATTTTTTTTCTTTCTTCTTCGCGCTTTTTGGTGAAAATCGACGCTGCGGCGCTCTGTGAATAAAATTGCTCTTTTTTGTTTAGAAAATGTTCATAAACGCTCTTTTTAATGATGTTTTCGTAGAATTTTGTCATGTATTCACCGTTTTGCGAAAGCGAAAACAACATATCCGCATCAATATCATGCCCCTCTGCCCTCAAAAGGTAAGACATCAGTTTTAAACGGTAGTCAATTGTCTTTTTTAGCTCCTGCGTGAAAATTTCATCAGCAGGGAGCGGATTTTTGAAATATTCTTCGGGATTCTCGTTAAATTTCTCCAGAAATGCATTGAAAAGTTCGTTTTTATCAAAAAACCACTTATCAAAATACCCTTTTTCATACAGTTGCCTTAAAAGAAAATCATTCAGCCCGATTGTGCGTGCATTCTGCGTCAAATCAAATTCTTTGTACTGAATATCAAAAGTTATCGTTCTCCAGGCTGCATACTCATAAGGCATTTCATCAAACATCAGGCGTGAAGTTTTTTCTGCATTTATTAGCAAAAATTTGCAAAATTCCGGTGAAATTTCAATAATTTCGTCATTTGCAAAGAATTTTGAAGTAATTCTGCCAAATTCCGAATCAGAAATTTCATTGAATCCGAAACAATCCACAATTCCGTCAATATCGTTGATTACAACAGAAAACATCTGGATTAGTTCTTCGTCGTTTTTTCTTGAGAAAATAACGCCGATATTTCCATGCCCGTCTGGAAGATTTGTAAAACACCTGTAAACCGGCGATTTTGCGAGGATTTCTGCGTAAAATTTGTCTGTGTTGTCTTCTTTTATTCCGGAAAGTTTTAGCATGTTTATGCTTTTTTGCGCGTGTGCCTTGACTTTTAGGTCATTTACGTTTTCAAGAACATAATTCAGCGTGCGTAGCCCAAGTTCTGATTTTGACTCGCCAATATTCTTTATTGCGTCAAAAGCCAGCTCTGAGCAGGGTTTTGCAATGATTAGCGGGGCAAGAATATTAGCCAGATTGTCGCCATCATAGTCATTGTTGAGTGAATCAAGCAGCATTTTCCCCTCTCTGAGTGGCAGTGCATTTATAAAATCAAGAAAATCAATCTGCGCCTCCGGATTCAATATTGCGCTGGCTAGGAGCCTTGTTGTATCTGCATCAATTATTTCCTCGGGGTTTTGCAGGTATTGCAGGTAATCATCGTAATTCAAATGGTTACCAAAAGCCCTTAAAACATTAATTATTTGTGATTTTATTTTGTCGCTAAGCGCCGGATTTGCCAGTTCTGCGAGCAGTGCGGTTTCTGTCTGGTTTTTGTCGGCAAGCTCATGCAAAAGACAAAAAATAATCTGGCACCGTTCTTCGGGATTCTCTTTTTTGAGCTCTTTTGCCAGAATTTCGAGAATTGCCTCTCTGTCTTCAATATCACGCAGCGAATCAATAACCTCCATTGCCGACTGCGCAGAGCGGTTCGCCGGATTCATAAGCTCCGTAATGGAGGAAAGAAGTCTTGCGCGAATTTGAAGTTTTGATACTGCCATTATTTAAACTTTACTCCAAAATGCATCGAGAATTTTTTGTGCTTCGCCGGAAGGCATTTTATTTTCCAAAATAAGGTATTGAACGGCAATCATCGTGCATTCCGAGCAAATGCTGACGCCCGGGCCTTTTACCATTTTTACTACCTGCGTATTCGGTCGTCCGCAAAAGCTGCAATAAACCAAATCCTGCGGTTGTTCCTGCTCATGTTCGTGTTCTTCATGTTTTTTGCTGCGGCTGTTTAAGGACACAACCTTTTCTTCATTATCTGACATTGGTTTACCTTTTCTTTTTAAGACTACATCAAATATTGTATCTTATTTTAATCAGGTTGCCAAATTTTTTTATTTTGTATATTATGTTGTAAACTTTTAAATATGTCTTCCGTTTTTTAAGCGGAAAACTTGCTTATAAAGCAAGCAGCAGGATATTTGGAGAGATTTCTTTATGAAAAAAGTTATATTGCTAATTACGGTGTTGTTTGTATCGGTCATAAGCACAGCTTGTATAAATAATCTGGCTGTTCAGGAGCTCAACAATAAGGCAAAAGCATATCTTGAAGCCGGTGAAACAGATAAAGCCATCTGCCGCCTGCGCTCAAGCATTGATTTGGATACAAATATCTTTGAAACCCATTATAATTTAGGTGTTGCGCTCATCCAGAATAAAGAATATGAAGAAGCGCAAAAATCTCTCGAAAATGCTGTTAATTTAAAACCGGATTACCCGGATACTTATTATTCTCTGGCGCTTTCCTTGCAAGAACAGGCGTATGCGCTTGCTAATCCGGCTTCTGATGATGAAGAAGCTTCTGTTTTAACTGAAGAAGCTGAAAATACCGATATTTCTTCAGAAGAAGCTCCGGCTAAAGAACTTACTGAAACGCAAAAACAAGAAATCGTAGAAAAATTCAATCTCGCTATTGAAAATTACAATAAATATCTTTCCAAAAAGCCTGACGCAAAAGACAAAGAAAGTATTGCTTCTCAGGTTGCAACTTTGACGGAAGAAATCAAAAAATACAATTCACAACCGGAAACCGAAGCGGAATAATGCAGTCGCCTCCGTCTTCAATAATTTTTTCAATAGGCGGGTTTCATCTTCATTATTATGGTTTGATAATGTTTTTCGCAATTCTTTCTGCTATTTTGACCATGCGATTTGTTGTGAAAAAATTCTATAAAGATGTTGATACCTCGGTTTTGTTGGATATTTTGCCGCCTATTCTCCTTTGCGCAATACTCGGAGCCCGAATTTATTATGTTGTATTGGATTTTTCTTATTATTCAAAGCATGCGGGTGAAATTTTTGCGGTTTGGAACGGCGGAATCTCAATCCATGGCGCCCTGATAGGCGGAATCCTCTGCGGATTGTGGCTGGCGTATAAGAAAAACTTCTCTTTTCTGAGATATGCAGATATTTTTGCTTACGGGCTTTTGATCGGGCAGGCTGTGGGGCGTTTGGGCAACTATTTTAACTGCGAAGCATTCGGGATGCCCACACTGCTCCCCTGGGGGCTTTATATTCCCGAATCACACAGACCTTTTGAATATTATCAGTATTCTTATTTCCATCCGACTTTCTTATACGAGATTATCTGGAATCTGCTTGTTTTTGCCATGCTGATTTTCCTTACAAAAAAAAGAACCTACCCTGTCGGTACGGTATTTTTCGGCTATCTTGTTTTGTATTCTCTCGGGCGCTTTTTTATTGAATTTTTGCGTGTTGACAGTGTTTTAGACATAGGAAATGTGCCTGTTGCACAAATTGTTTGTGTTATTGCTGCTGTTGCGGGCGTTTCCGGCATAATTTGGGTTAACCGAAAAAAATAATTGCAACCGATTCTTTTCTTTGTATAATTATTAGGCTAAACGTTTTTACATGCTCTGTATAGATTTTTGTAACATTAATGACATGTCTATAACATAGTAAAATCAACGGTTTTTAAATTTTTTGTTAATTTTTCTTAACATTTGTTGACGAATTTAGCAATTATTTTTATTCACAAGATTTATGTAATCACGTCCCCACATATTAACAAGCAAGGAGTAGGAAAGTCGATGAACATTAAATTAAACAATGTAAACATTCTTGAAAAACAAGAAAGTTTTGGTAGGAAAAACAAAAAAGCTGAAGAAAAGCATTCTTATACAACCCAGCCTAAAACAAGTACATCTCACAAGGTAAGAAATAGTATTGTTGGCGCTGGTCTTGCTCTTGCTTCTTTAGTCGGTATGAGCAGCTGCTCTGAAACAAATCAGATTGTTGACATTAATCTGGACAAACTTTTTGAATATATCGATTCAATCAATGAAAGATTGGACAAAATCATTGAAAAAATGGATAACAACTATGTTGGTTTGCTCGAAAAATTACAGGACATCCTTGAACAACAAAAAATAAACGAAGCTAACCAGGATAAATTCAGAAAACAGTTGATTGACTTGATGACTCAATATCACCTTGAAAATTCTCAATTTATGCAAGGAATACTGGATATTTTAAACAATAATTCGCTTACTGCTGAACAAAGATATCAAAAGATTATGGAAATGATGCAGCAGATTGTTGATCAGCTCGGCAAACTCGACGGCATTCAAGAATCTATTGATAACCTTGAACAAACTATCACAGTTGGCAACGATAAAGTTTCTAACCTCATCAAAGAAGCAATTCTTGAATTTAAAGAAGGCAAAATCACCCTTAAAGAATTGAACCAGATGATTGCTGAATGGATTGTAAATTCTGATCTTCAAAACAAAGAAGTTATCGAAAAAATGAACGAAATCCTCAAAGCTATCGAAAATGGTCAGCTCACAGATAAAGCCGCTCTCGACAAAATCGCTGCTTTACTCGAAACTATTTCAGCTGATGTTAAAGACATCGTTGCTCAGTTGAAAGCTCTTGCTTCTCTCGTTGAATCAGGTGACAAACAACTTTCTCAGGATATTCAAAACCTCACTAATAAATATGAACAGGGCAATGCCGATTTGAATTCTACATTGGTTGCAATCCTTGAAAAAGCTGAACAGCAGTGCACAAACGGCAGCACAATTATCTCTCAAATTGAGCAACTCAAAGAATTGATTGCCAATGGACAAATGGGTAGCACTGAAGCCCTTGAATCAATCAAAGACATCTTAAACACTATCAATACAAACATTGAAACTGCTAACAAGAAAATTGATGACGTAATTGCAGCTCTCGGTAAACTTGATTCTAACCTTAGCGCAAAACTCGACGCACTCATCAACAAATATGACCAAGGTCAGATTTCAATGGAACAACTGGTTGAACAGATTCTTGCAGAATCAATCAAATCTAACCAGATTGGAACTGATACTTTGAACGAAATCAAAGAAATCAAAGCTCAGTTAAACGCAGGTCAGATTAGCATGGCAGAAGCTCTTGATAAATTGACTCAACTTGTTCAGGATATCAAAGACATTTCTCAGGAAATTTTGAACTCTCTCAAACAGCTTGCAGCTGACTTCAACACATACAGAACTGAAAACGATACAAACCTGAAAAACCTCGGTAACCAGATGGGACAGGTTGTCAGCGGTGTAGGCAATATCAATGAACAACTGAAAAACCTCAACAAAACTGCTGATGCAATCTACGGTTCTGTTACAAAACTCGGTACAACAGTTGATAACATCTACGCAGAACTCGGCGATATCAAAAATGAAATGGGTTCAGGTCTTACTGCTGAACAGTTAGAAGATATTCTTGCTAAGAAAGAACCCGAACTCTACAAACAATTCCAGAATATCGTTGATGTTGTAGCTCAAGGAAATACAAAATTAGACAATATCATTGATATAATGAACGCTTTCAAATCATTCGGCGACAAACTGGATGGTATGGGCGAAAAAGTTAACGAGTTGGTCGCTTTGATGCAGACTTCTAACGAAACTCAACTCGCTAACGCAAAAGACATCATCAATGAAATTAAAAACCTTGCAGCAGGCGGTACTGCTAACACAGCTGAAATCAATGCCAAGTTAGATGAAGCAATCGGCCTCCTCGGCGACATCAAAGAACTCCTCAAAGAAATTTCCGGCAAAATCAACACCGTAATTTCTAACCAGGAAAAAGCTCAGGAAAAAGCTGACCAATATATGACAAATTCAATGAACACATTGAATCAAATCCTTGACAAAATGGTTTCCGGCGAAGACTTTGCTTCACTCGTTACGAAATTTGATAACTATGTAACAAATGCACAGGCTCAATATCAGGTTATCCAGCAGGATAATGCAGAATTCAAAGATCTCCTCAGAGAATTGATTGCAAAACAGGGCAACGGCGGAATGACCAAAGAAGAAATGATTGAAGCTATTCAAGAAGGTCTGAAAAGCCTTAACATTCCTAACTACAGCAGTGTACTTGCAGAAATCAGCTCAAAACTTGATGATATCTTTGGTGCACTCCCCGGCGGAACTGATATCACCCTTGAAAACCTTGAACAGTTGTTCCAGAAATACCAGTCAAACGCTGACCTCTCATTGACAAACGAACTGCTCGACCAGATTCTGTCAGTAACAGGCGCAATCTTGAACCAGTCAGGAATGGGCGGCTCAGGCAGTGTTGATACTTCTGAAATCAAAAGCCTTATTTCACAGGTTCTTGAAGCAATCAAAACAGGCAACACTAATAGCGTAGACGAAATCAAAAAATTGCAAACTGCACTGGCAGATATCAAAGCACAACTTGACAAAATAGCAAACCAGGGCGGCGGCGAAACTGCTTTCGCAAGAACAGCAATGAAAAATCTTGAAAGAGCAATCGCAAGAATGGATAACTACAACGCTTACGCTAACCTCGTAAGAAGCGAATACAAAGCTAATGACGGTCAATCAGCCAGAACAGCTACAGCTGGTTCTTACAGACCCGATACTTTCTACTGGAGAGCATAATCAGCTCAAAGGTCGCTAAATAAAACTAAAAAAGGGATTTAAGTTTAACTTAAATCCCTTTTTTTAGCTTGAATTACCTTTTTATTTTTTCAAGTTTGCTTTAACCTGATTAAGGAATGCATTGCTTACTTTGTGGTCTTCTTCACAGGGGTCTTTGCCTGCTGCGATGTTTGCTTTCCACATATTTTCGTAATCCTTGATTGCTTCTTCAGCTGATTTGTTGTTTTTAGCTGCTTCGATGTTTGCTGTTGACGGAAGTTTGATTGTCTGACCGACTTTGAAGCCTTTGATTTTGATTTTTCCGCAATCATCGGTGAATTTTTGAAGATTGTTCAGGTTTATCAATTCATCAATTGATACATTGTATTTTTTAGCCAGTTTTGCAAGTGATTCACCGTTTTGTACGACTACTGTATAAGGTCTTGCTTCAACTTCGACCGGTTCAATATTGATGGGTTCTTCTTCGACTTCTGCCAATTCAGAAAGCTTAATTGTCGGAGGTACAACAACCTGAGGTTTTTCTTCTTCCTTGGTTGCCAGCTTGTAAATCAAAGCCTGTGCTTCATCAATGTTCAAAACGCTGTCATCGCCGGCTGCATCACGCATTGCTGCGTTCATTGCGTCTTTGTCGAGCTTGCCTTCTGCGTCTGTGAAGTATGTTGCGAGTTCTTTCATTACTCTTTTTCCGTCTTTTGATGCTTTTGATTCATCAACATATTTGTTGTAAGCTTCGGCATTATCGTGAGTTATTTCAACCGAAACGGCTTTTTCATTTCTAAATGCCTGACCGAGCATATCAGCTGCGAATGTTACGCCTGCTGCTGCTACTGCAACCGGAATTGCTGCTGTTTTTGTTACATTTTGTGCTACGTTTACAATTTCGCCTGCTGTTACTGCTTGGTTTACTTTTGTTGTGATTAATGCGCCTGCTCCTGCTCCGATACCTCCGACACCGATTGTTCTTCTTGCGCCCTGTGCCGGGTCATACCATTTTTCTTTGTCACCGATGAGTTCAATGATTTCTTTTGTATCTTTTTTAGAGAATTCTACGCCGTATTCTTTTCCGATTTCGTTCAAATCAGCTCTTAACTGTCTGAATTCAGAGTTTTCATGGCTGTAATTGATGTAATGGTCTTCGCCTGCTCTTGCTTCGTACATTTCTACGAGGCGTTCAACATCTAAATTGCCTTCTGCGTCTTTCAAAAAGCCTGCATTCATCAATTTTCTGTAAGTTTTGTTTCTGATATCGCCTTCGCCTGCTCCGTTTTCGAGAACTTCTGCCTGTTTGTTTTCAAGAGCTTTTGTTCTGTACAGGTTGTTGTCTTTTTTACCGAGAATATTTCTCTGGAACCAGTTAGGACGTTTGTCCTCTTTGTCCATTTTAAGGTCATTTTCTTTATAATATTTTTTAACTTCCTTGTAAACTTTTCTTGTTTTTGTGCTTTCTGCATTTTTCAAAACATCATAAATTGAAACAGGTGTTTCCTGTGCTTTTTGTGCAAGACCTTTTTTAATGTCTTTCTTGTCTACTGCGTTGCTGTTTACTGATGAAACTCCTAATGTCATGTTAATATCCCTTTCTTTATCCCCTGTAATAATATAGATTTCTATGTAAAATCCTCTGTGTTTATATAAACAATTTTTCTTTTCATAAATTGCCTTAAAAAAGAAAAGTTTTTATGAAAAATTTTCAAATATTCCCGTAAAACAAGGGATTATAGGTGTTAATATTTCTTAACATTATAAACCGTTTCAAAATAGCAGACAAATGAAAAGGCGGCTAAAATAGCCGCCGGATGTTGGAATATAGTTCGGAGTTTAAGCTTATATACGGCTTCCTGCAGCTTTGTAGAGCCCTATGGAATCTACAAGGCATTCTGCCTTTTGCTGTGCAACCAGTTTATCAATTGTGAGCAGATTTTCCTTAAACTGGATTAAATCCAGCATTGAAATTGTTCCCTGATTGTATTTGCGCTCGTTGTAGCTGTAATCTGCTTTTTCTAGAGCTGCCTGTTTCAGCGTTTGGTTCATTTTTTCTTTGTCCAGCTTGACAGAAGCGAGCGTGTCGTTGACCTCTTGAATTGCTGTCAGATTTGTCTGGTAATAATTGTGCAAAATTCTTTCGTACTGCGCTTTTTTAAGCTTCAAATTGGCAATTCTTTTACCTCCGGTAAAAATAGGCAGCATTGCTCCTGCGCCGATTGCCCATAGCATATTTTTTGTTGTAAAAATGCTTCCAAAGTCAGAAGCGTTAAAAAATGCAAGCCCTGAAAGTGTAATTGTGGGCAAAAATTCCTTTTTAGCTACGCGAACATCAATTCCTGCTTTTTCAACCATCTTTTCTGCTTTTAGATAGTCCGGACGCTGTGTTATTATTTCAGATGGGATTTCTGCCGGCAAGTTTTTGTGCAGAGCAAGCTCATCAATCGAACCTCTTTGAAGATTCTCTGAATTTGCTGGGCTTTCGCCAATCAAAACCGCAAACTGGTTAAGTGTTTTGGTTCTTTGCTTTTTTAACTCAATCAAGTCAGTTTGCGCACTGACAAGAGCCTTGTTTGCTTTTACGGTATCGGCTGTTGAGGTCAAACCTTCGCGATTTCTCTTGAGCATCAAATCATAGATTTGTTTTCTTATGCTAACGATTTCCTCTTGCAGCGAAACCATTTTGTCCAGCTTAATAATATTGAAATAAGTCGTTCCAACCGCAGAAGCAACTGCTATGTATGCCGCTCTTTCATCAAACTGTGAAGCTTCATATAGCTTTTTAACGGATTTTGTCTTGTCACGGTTTTTCAGGAAAATATCAGCCTCATAACTAACCATCGCCGGCGCAGCAAAGCCCCAATCCGAGTGTGATGTACCGGGCAATTTTGCATAACCCGGACCAAATCCTGCTGTAGCCTGCGGCAGCTGGTCTGCAAACTGTGCTTTCACATTCTGATAATATTCTTCGACATTTATCGTTGCTGCTTTTAAATCATGGTTATTTTGGATGGCTTTTTCAATATATCCGCTCAAAATCGGGTCATTGTAGCTTTCCCACCATTGAATATTAATGTAATCAAATTTATAATTTGCGTCTTTCTTTTGCTTTTTCTCCTTTGAAGCATAACTGCGAAAAACTTTCGGGGCTGCGTCGCTTTTTGCCAGTACAGGGAGTAATGTATTTGTTGAAATTAGGCTCAATGCCAGTGCTGTAGCCAATATCTTCTTCATATTTAAAACCTTTGCTTGCAATTTTTATAGTCGTATGTTAGCATATTTGTGTTGTAAATGCAACATGTTTTTTTTACAACATAGCAGTGTATTAATATAGTCAAAATAATAGGATATAAAATTGGAAGAAACAAAATTGGTCGAGCACTATACCGATAGCATATATTATGAGCTCGAAAAAACAGCCAGATATTGCCGATTTCTGGGGGTTCAGGTTTTTGATAAGCTTGGTGTAGATATTAACCCCTCAGAATATGCAACACTCGATACGATTTCTTGTAACCCGGGGCTTTGCCAGCGTGATTTGGCAAAACTTATCCTGAAAGACAGGGCTAATACCGGCAGAATCCTCGATTCTCTGGAAAAAAGAGGCTACATCAACCGTTTTAGTGATGAAAAGAACAACAGGCTCATTCGCAGAATAGAAATTACTGAATCCGGTCTGGACAAGCTCAAATCAATAACCGACAAGATCCGCCCGATGCTTGTTAATGCAATTGAGGTGTTGCCCCGTTCGGAAAGTGAGGCATTGAGGGCATCTATCAGAAAATTTAGAGAAACATTAAGCAATATTGTAGAAACCCAAATATAAGGAAAATAAAATGGAAGAAGAAAAAATACATCAGGACGAAACACCCGTTAAAAAGCCTTTTAAGCGTTATATTTTTGGTACAATCGGGATTATTGCAGCGTTGATTGGCATTTATCTTGTAAATGATGCTTATCATTTTCAGTCAACAGACGATGCGTATGTGGAAACCACGACTGTTCAGGTTGCTCCCAAAATTACCGGTCAGGTTGTTGAGGTTTATGTTACTGACAACCAGAGGGTTAAAGAGGGCGACTTAGTTGCCAAAATTGACGACGCTGACTATAAAGTTAAGCTAGCCCAGGCGGAAGCTAAGTACGAAAGGGCTCTTTTGAACCAAAAAAACGCAAAAGCAAATCTTTCTGCTTCTAAATCCAATATAGATGTCGCAAAAAGAGATTTGGAACGCTATAAAAACCTCTACGCTGACGGCGCTGTTTCAAAACAAACTCTAGATTCTGCGCAGGCTAAATATGACGCGGCTTTGGCTAATTTGACCTCTTCCGAGCAGGCGGTAATGTCAGAAAGCGGTAGTAAAGTTGCAGACGCAGAAATAAAAGAGCTCAAGGCGCTCAAAGATATGGCAGCTTTAAATCTTTCTTATACAAAGGTTTATGCTCCCCAAAACGGTACAGTAGCCAGCAGGCGTGTCGAAAAAGGCATGTATGTGCAAACCGGTGCACCGTTGTTTGTTATTGTTCCTGATAATGTATGGATTGTTGCAAACTACAAAGAAAATCAGCTTCAGCATATGAAAGTCGGGCAGCTGGTTGATATAAAAATCGATACTTATCCCGGAAAAACCTTCAAAGGGAAAGTCGACAGCATACAAAGAAGCTCGGGAGCTAAATCCAGTCTTTTTCCGCCAGAAAATGCGGTTGGTTCGTTCGTAAAAATCGTGCAGAGAATTCCTGTAAAAATTGTGTTTACGGAAAAAATCAATCCGGAAGAATACAACATAGTTCCGGGCATGTCGGTTGTTCCAAAAGTCAGGGTAAGATAACATGTCAACGGCTCAAACACAGGAAGAATGGAAACCAAAGCAAAATCCGTGGTTGATTACTGGCGCATTAATGCTTGCCGTGTTTATCTTCGCGATAGACGGCACAATCGCAAACGTTGCGCTTCCCCATATGGCAGGCAGCTTTTCAGCCAGCCATGACGAGTCAACGTGGGTTTTGACGAGCTATTTGATTGCCAGCGGGATTGTTATTCCTATGGTTGACTGGTTTAGCCGGGTTTTTGGGCGAAAAAACTTTCTGCTTTTGAGCATTTTGATTTTTACAATAGCCTCTATGCTTTGCGGAATGGCTCATTCACTTATTGAAATGGTACTTTTCAGGATTTTGCAGGGCGTTGGCGGAGGCGGAATCGTTCCTATTGCTCAGGCAATTTTGCTTGAAAGCTTTCCGAAGGAAAAACGCCCTGCTGCTATGGCTGTTTTCTCACTAGGCGTGCTACTTGCCCCGATTATCGGCCCTGTTGTTGGCGGATGGATTACAGATAACTGGTCATGGCCCTGGATTTTTTATATAAATGTGCCTTTTGGCGCTGCAGCGATTTTAATGTGCAATGAAATACTGGAGGATCCTCCGTACGCAGCAAAGCAGGACAATGTCAAGACAGACGGCGTGGGGTTTTTCTTCCTCGCAACATGGCTTATTACTTTGCAAATAGTTCTTGATAAAGGCAACAACGCGGACTGGTTTAACTCAACATGGGTGTGCTGGACATTTGCTGTTTCTGTTTTGTCATGTATTTTATTCTTTATTTCCCAATTTAGAAATAAAGAATCGTTAATTGATTTGAGTGTTTTTCGTGACAGGAACTTTTTGAACGGAACAGCGATTTTGGTGACCATAAATCTTATTTTATATGCAGCTCTGGCTATTTTGCCGCAATTTTTGCAGACAATGCTCGGTTATACCGCGTTTTTAAGCGGATTTTCAATGATGCCCAGAGGGCTGGGGTGCCTTGTTTCAGTGCTTGTGTGTGCTGCAATTGCGGATTATGTGGATAACCGGAAATTAGTCGCGGTCGGACTGGTTTTCATAGGGCTGGGCGGCTTTGTTTTCGGTAATTTAAACCTGCAAATCTCAACTATAAATATCCTCATGCCGAACTTTTTATACGGGCTGGGAATGGGGTTTGCAATGATTCCGCTGATTACGCTTTCAAATAACACACTGCAAAACTGCCAGATGACCAATGCCAGCGGCGTGCAGAACATGTTAAAAAATATCGGGGGCGCTGTGGGTACATCGTTCGTCGCAACTGCGATTACAAGGTTTTCGCAGGTTCATCAGCACTATCTCGTTGACCATCTTAACGATTTAAATCCGGTTTTCAGCTCGAAAGTGAGCGCGCTAACGGGTGCATTGTCTTCTTATGCGCATCCGTCGATTGCCTCTTACATGGCGGAAAATACGTTGTATAATCAGATGATTCAACAGGCTCATCTTCTGGCTTATATGGATACGTTCAGAATCTTTGGAATACTGGCTATAATCGTTATCCCGCTGCTGTTTTTCATAGATAGTAATGTTCCTGTAAAATCCCGTAAAAAATAGGTTAAGTTTTGTAAAAATATTCCCGTTTTTACTCACTTTTGTAGCATAATAATTAATGCTTTACTATTAATCTATATGTAACTTTTACTGCATATTTTAGTTTGGAAGAAAAAAATGAGAAAACAAACCATTAACGAAATTAAAAAGTATTTGGCTGTCACTATTGCTCTTTTTTCAACATTTACGGGTCTTACTTCAAATGAAGCAAAAGCTCAAAACGGGGACTGGAACAACATAGCAACCAATGCTGAAAATGTCAATTTATCTAACGATGTAACACTCTCCGGCGAAACTCATTACAGAGAAAATACCGCAAACACAGTAATAAACGGTGGCGGTCATACTATCTCAGGTACAAGAACGGATTCCGGTGCGTCGTGGGGGCAAACAAACCCTCAGCTTATCACCAATTCAAGCGGAGCAGGCTTGATTATTAACAATACAACAATGACCAAAGGCGGCGGAACCAACGGTGGCGCTATTTTGAATAATGGTGGTTCTTTGCAGGTCAATAATTCAAACTTCACAGAAAACACAACTGATTTTATTACTTCTCCGGGGCCTGAGATTGGAAATGGTGGTGTTATTAGCAATACTGGCGCTCAAGGTGGTGTTGTGGAGGTTAATAATTCTACATTCTCCGGTAACGGTGTTTACAGAGATGATGAGGGAAACTTGCTCTATATCACCAATGGTGGCGACATTAGCACGACATCTTCCAGTTCAAACAGCCTCATGACCTCTATGCGAGGCGGTGCTATTTACAACGGAACGAATTCAGTCACCGAAACTGTCGGTGAAAACGTGTTGACTGTTAAAGAATCTACTTTCACAAATAACTACGCACAAAACGGCGGTGCAATATATAATGCCGGTACAGCAACAATCGAAAATTCCATATTTACCGGTAACAAAGCAGTTTCTCCGCTCATTGGCTCTTCACAGAACGATGGAAACAACGGACGCGGCGGTGCAATTGCAAACAGCGGTGGTCAGCTTACCGTTACTAATTCAACATTTACGGAAAACTCAGCAACGAAACACTCCGGCGCACTCTATAACTCCGGCGGAACCGTAAATATTGATTCCAATGTTAAATTTGAAGCTAACACAGCCCAAAACGGCGGTGGTGCAATCGGTAACTTCAGAGGCGGTACTTTAAATATTGAAGATACAAGTTTTGTTGACAACAAAACAACAGGAGCTGCAGGGTTTGGTGGTGCGATTTACAACACAAACGTTGAACCCGGTTCTTCTGAGGCTGGTTCTTCGGCAATATTGAATATCAATCAAAACACAACCTTTTCTAATAACGCAGCTGCCAGCGGCGGCGGTGCAATTTACAACAAGAGTATTGCGCATGTTGATGGTGCAACTTTCGTAAATAACGGTGTTACTTCTGATGAAAGCCTCGTAACTTCCAGCGGTGGCGCAATTTGGAATGACGGACGTAACACGGCATCAGGTGTCACCGGAAATATGGAGATTAAAAATACAACTTTTGAATCCAACTATGCAAACAGTATGGGCGGTGCAATTTTCAACCAGGGTGAGCTTGATATCCAAAGCAATACTCTGTTCTTGAATAATGGTTATAGAAAAGACAGTGACGGAAATACTCTAATTAATTCCACGAACAGCAACCCCTATATCACTACCAGAGGCGGTGCTATTTACAACACTAAGCCTAATGCCGGTGATTCTACTGCAATGACTGTTGATGGCGCTACTTTCCAGGGAAATGCCTCTACTTTCGGTGGCGGAGCTGTTTACAATGATGAAATAGTGACTATTTCAAACTCTGACTTCATCAATAACGGTATTACTGCTGACGGTTTGTACAAAACAACTAACGGTGGTGCAATTTACAACAACGATAGAGCAACCATTATTGACTCTAACTTCCAGAACAACCAGGCGACAAACGGCGGCGCAATTTTTGGCGGTGCCGGTTCAACTACTAACCTGAAATCAGTTAATAAAGATGTTTATGTTGGTACTGGAGAAGATACAAGCGGCGTTTATGATTCTATTTACCTTGCCAGCAATGGTAATGATGTAGCGAACAGAGCTGTGCTTAATATTTCGGCAAACGAAAACAGAGTTGTTAACATCAACTCAACCGTTAGTGGTTCAGATACTTACAGAGGTGATGTAAATATCAACCCTGATGGTGAAACCGGTAAAGTCGTTTTCAATGGCGCAGTTTCAAACACTAATTTGACTTTAAATAACGGTACTGCTCATTTCACAAATGACTATCACTTAAAATCCAGTGATATTATAAATCTCAACGGTGGTACTTTTAGTATCATGAACGGAGCTGTTACTCCTTTTCAGGCCGGCGAGCTGAATATTAACAATACAACAAATATTCAGGTTGACGTTGACCTTGCTAATCAGAAAATGGATAATTTGCTCTCAGACGGTCCGACTTCGGTTAATCATAATGGCGGTTCATTAAATGTTAACGCAATGCAGGCTGTAACTGACACACGTGCGCAAAGTGTTGCTGTTTTATTCACTGATTTGCCTCAGATTAGCGGAAATGGCGCAGTTACTTCTGACGGGCTGGGAATGATTCAAGGGCCGATTTACAAATATGCTGTATCTCAATATTACGATGACGGCTCTACTGGCAATCAGGCTGGCGAATATTTCGTCTTCAACAATATGGGCAATTCAGATTCCTCTTTGATTGGTTCTGTTGCTTCACAAATGGGCTTTCTGTTGATGGATAACCTTTACAGACAGTCATTTGCCAATATGGATATGACCATGTTGATGACCAGAGAACAGCGTATGGCTATGAAAATGCGTAATAAATACGCTTCTACCGACGATGTTATCCCCGGACTTTATCAACCGTCTTCAATTGGTGAAGAACGTGACGGACTTTATGTAAGACCGTTCTCAAACTTTGAAAGCGTACCTTTGAGCGGTGGCCCGAAAGTATCTAACGTAAGCTATGGTACTTTAATCGGCGGCGAAAGCGATATTATCGAGCTCAAACACGGATGGGACGCTAATTATTCAGTATTCGGTGCTTACCATGGTTCACATCAAGCCTACAACGGCGTGAGCATGTGGCAAAATGGCGGAACCTTGGGTGCAGTCGGAACATTGTATAAAGGTAACTTCTTTACAGGTTTGACTGCAAACGTTGGTGCAAGCGGTGTTGCTGCTACTTCACTTGCAGGCAGAGAAGAGTTCCCGATGTTAATGACCGGTGTTGCTTCCAAGACAGGTTATAACTTTGAATTTAAAAACGGTAAATATATTGTACAACCCAGCTTCATGGCTTCATATACATTTGTCAATGTGTTTGATTACAGAAACGCATCCGGCTTGCAGGTTGATAGTGATCCGCTTCATGTTATTGAGTTGATACCGGGAATTAAATTCATAATGAACACCAAAAACGGCTGGCAGCCCTACCTTGGTGTAAACATGACCTGGAACATCCTCGACAAATCCAAATTCAGAGTTGCGGATGTCGCTGTTTCGAGACTTTCTGTTGATCCGTTCGTTGAATACGGCGTCGGTGTGCAGAAAAGAGTCGGCGACAGATTCACCGGATTCGGGCAGGCAATGCTCAGAAACGGCGGTCGTAACGGTATTGCGTTGACTTTCGGATTTAGATGGGCACTCGGTGACTAGGAAGAAATTTTCAATATAAAAAAGAAAGCTTTCGGGCTTTCTTTTTTTTGTGCAAAATCGTATTTCCTTGCGTTTATCATAAAAAACTGTATAATAAGTACATTATACGTGAATGAAATGAGGTATTGATGGAACTCTGGCAGCTATGGTGTCTTATTGGAATTGTTTTTTGTATTATTGAAATATTTACGCCGACCATGTTCTTTTTGAATCTCGGGCTGGCATGTTTTGTTGCAGGTCTTGTCGGGTTTTTAGGGGCAAATTTTACTGTTCAGGTGCTCGGGTTTGCTGTTTTTGCAGCACTGTTTCTGATATTTCTTCGTCCGGTGCTGCTCGGAAAGTCCAAAAACGCTGATTCTGATTATGAAGACAAATACAAAGATAAAACCGCAATTGTAACTGAAAAAATTGGCGTCGACGGCGGAAGAATTGCGATTTATGGCGAAACCTGGCAGGCGAAGTCTTTGAACGGCGAAGAGATTGAAAAAGATGCCCGCGTTAAAATTGTTAAACTTGACAGCATTACAATGTACGTAGAAAAAATATAGAAAAGAGGAAAAATGCTTATTTTACTTGCACTTATTATTCTGGTTATTGTCTTCTTTGTGAAAGGCATTCAGATTGTCCAACAACGGGAAGAAATGATTATTGAACGTCTTGGGAAATTCGACAGGGTGCTCGATTCGGGATTTCATTATATTATCCCGTTTTTTGAGGCTCCGAGAACGATTTCCTGGAAAGAAACAACAAAAGGCCCTGACGGAAGAAGCTATTCTTATTACACGCAAAAAAATCGCATAGATATGCGTGAATCTGTGTATGATTTTCCCCGCCAGAACGTAATTACAAAGGATAATGTTTCTATCGGCATCAATGCGCTGATTTATTTCCAGATTATGGATGCAAAGAGCGCTGTTTATGAAATCCAGAACCTGCCCGAGGCTATTGAAAAACTTACACAGACAACTTTGAGAAATATTATCGGTGAACTGGATTTGGACGAAACTCTTGTCTCCCGTGACACAATAAACACAAAATTGCGCACAATTCTTGACGAAGCGTCCAATAAATGGGGCGTTAAAGTTAACCGTGTTGAACTTCAGGACATTATTCCCCCTGCTGATATCCAAAATTCTATGGAAAAGCAAATGAAAGCAGAACGTGACCGCCGTGCTGCTATTCTTGAGGCAGAAGGGCTTAAAAAAGCAGCAATTCTTAAAGCAGAAGGTGAAAAGGAGTCGCAAATCAACAAAGCTGAGGGTCAAAAACAGGCTGCAATTCTTGTTGCAGAGGGACTTGCCAGTGCCAGAATTAAACAGGCAGAAGCCGAAGCAACAGCAATCCAGAAAACAATTGAAGCTATTCAGGGCAACGGTCAGCCGGATAAATACCTTATCGCTGTCCGCTACCTCGACACATTGAAACAGATGGTTGAGGGCAAAGACAACAAAGTTGTTTATATGCCTTATGAGGCAACCGGAATATTGAGCTCGGTTGACGGCATAAAACAAATGCTCGACGCAAATAAATAAAAAAATTTCCAGTTAAAAAAGCCTCCTATTTTAGGAGGCTTTTTATTATGCTTTTTGGTCGAGTTTTTGAGGATTTTCTGCGGAATTTGCGTCAGGCTTTTTCTCCATCCCCAGCGCTTTCATAATCGGGTGGAGTATAAGGTGGCTCAGCTCCGGAGCAAGGATTGTAAGCCCGATAACAGAGCCGATTATTGAGCTGAGTTCAATTGCGCCTTTTGCGAGAATGAATTTTTCAGTTGTCGGCTTCTTGAACTCTTCCTGCAAGGATTCCGGCAGATTTTCAATTTCTTTTTTGCGTAAATCTTCGCCTGATTTTTTCAGTGTTGCAGCTTTTTCACGTAATTTTGCTGCTTTGTCTGCATCTTTGAGTTTTTTTGCCTTGGCAATAAGTTTTTCAGCTTTTTCAATATCTCTGGAGCCTTTGTCGGAAAAATTGGCCAGTTTGTGATAGTCAAGGTATTGTGAAGCATTTTTGAACTTTTGAAAATCCGGAACATCCTTGAAAATCTTCTTAAAAATGCCAAAAGTCCCTTTTTTGAAAACAGGAATAATCAATGCAAGATAAATACCAAGGCATAACGACTGATAAAGCAGCTCTTTTGTCGCAGAATATCTTCTTGTTTTTTCATCAACATTCTTGTCCATCATTGTGAACGCCGGTCTGCCCACTGCTTTTAAGCCTGTTTCAATTGTTACCGCAGCTTTTGTATTTTGCGCTGTTGCAATCATTGCGGGGCTGTTGAGAAAATTAAAAATTCCGTTTATCATATCAGCCTCCTACTTTCATGCCGCTTGCAGGCGCTACTGTCGGCTTTTGTATGCTTGCTAAAAGATTTTTTGCGTTATTGCTTAGGGCAGGAGAAATTGCCTGTTTCGGGATTGTTTCATCTACGCTGTTTTCTTTTATATCGAGCTGTTTTGGTGCGTTTTCAGGTGTTTGCTTGCCTTTTTGGAGCTTTTGGGCTGCTTCCATAATAGGTTTGAGTGTAAGATTGCAAACCGCAGGAATTATTGCCACTGCAGCAAGACAGACAGCCAGAAAAGACAGCGATTTTTCAGTTTTATGTATTGCTGAGTCAGTTGTGTTTCCCACAGCCTTACATATAGGCATTGCGAGTTTTTGGGCTGCCAGAGAAGTCCCCAGATAGCTGCAAAACGCGATGGCTTCTGTCAGCCCCTCTCTAAATGCAGCGTATTTCTTTCTTTCGGGTGTTTCTTCTTTGTCCATCATTGTGAACAGCGGTCTGAAAACGCCTTTGAACACCGCAATACCAAGAACGGCTATAACCGGGTCATTATTTCTTCCCAGTTTTTCGCATATTGTTTTTAGTCCATTTTTTAGCATGATTATTAATTCCTTACATATTAAGTGTAAACATAAAAAAAATTGCTGGTACAATTTAGTTTCTTAACAATTTTTCACATAAATTCTTTTGCGTTTTAAAAATTTCGGGAGCGTCATATAATCAGGATATGAAAATAAAAACTTTCAAAGTCGAAGAGTGGATGAACGCGTATGAAAAAGAGGCAATTTATGATATTGCCGGCACCTGCGTTAAAAATTTTTCTCTGGTTGAACTTTTTTCGCTTTGCTGCGTTGATGAGAAGAAATTTTTTGAGGATTTTTCACAAAAAACGCTCACTTATTTGAATATTCAAGGTTCATATGACTACAGAAATGGCATTTCTTCTTTGTATAAAACAATTGTGCCCGAAAATGTCCTCTCTACTACAGGCGCTGCGGGAGCGAATTATCTGGTTTTTTATTCTCTAATTGAACCTGGCGATGAAGTTATCAGCGTAATTCCTACCTATCAGCAGCTGTATTCAATACCGGAATCACTCGGGGCTGACGTTAAATTGTTGAAATTAACGCCCGAAAATAATTTTCTTCCGGACTTAAACGAACTTGAATCGCTCGTGACCCAAAAAACAAAGCTAATCTGCCTGAACAACCCGAATAACCCTACAGGTGCGCTTATAAATGACGATTTCCTTGAAAAAATCGCTTCAATAGCCGAAAAAAACGGTGCTTATGTGCTTTGTGACGAGGTTTATCGCGGTCTGGAGGTGGAAAAAACACCTTCATCAATTGTTGATATTTACGACAAAGGCATAAGCACCGGCAGCATGTCAAAAACTTTCTCATTAGCCGGAATCCGCATGGGTTGGGTAGCAACACGGGATAAAAGGCTTTTTGATTCACTTATGTCGCACAGAGAGTATAATTTAATTTGCTGTTCGGTCTTTGATGAAGCGGTTTCTGCGTTAGCATTGAAGAGTTCAGGGAAAATTATCGCCCGTAACCGTAAAATATTGAGCGAAAACCGTGAAGTTTTGCATAACTGGATTTTGTCACAAAAAAACTATTCCTATGTAAAACCCGTCGCCGGTACAACTGCACTCATATATTATGACGCAAATATGAGTTCAAAAGAGTTCTGTGACAGGCTTTCAAAACAAAACGGCGTATTCACCACTCCGGGGTTCTGTTTTGAGCTGGAAAATTGTTTCAGAATCGGATATGGCATGGAAAAAAATGTCCTTTTGGACGGATTAGAGCAATTAAGCCTCTTTTTGTCTTAATATTTCTTAATATCTTACGTTTTAAGCTAAAGTTTACGGGAAATTGTTCCGATAATACATTTATAGTGAAGATAAGGTATTTTTAAATGTACGGAATGAATTTTGAAGCACTCGTTGCGGTCGGGCAAAAAAATAACAAAACACCGGCTGCTGAAACCGGCTACAAAGTGAAAAAAGGTGACACGCTGTATTCGCTTGCCAAAAAATTCAATATGTCCGTTGAACAATTCAAAAAATATACCGGTTTGACCGACGGCCCTAAGGCAGGGGAAGTTTTGAAAGTGCCGCAGTATAAAATCAGCTCCTCTTTTGCTTCTGTTGCAAAAAAATATAATATGACTTCTGCCGAACTTCTGGAAATTAACCCCCAGCTTAAAAACAATCCGGCAAACGCAAAGAAAAATTCATTTATTAATGTTCCGAAAGCGCCTTTTGAGAAAGCTAAGGCTGAAAAAACGCCCCAAACTGCTCCTGCACCGATAAACGGGGCAAAAAACGAACCGGTTTCGTCTAATCCTGATGACAGAACAGTTGTTTTGAAAAATGGCAAAAAAACTACTGTCGGAGCACTTTACAAAGAAATGCTGGCAAAAGCTCCTGACGGTGCTTCGCGTCCAAAACCCGTAATAAATGAAAAGGGTGAGATTACAGCCGAGGTAAAGGTTATTGAACCCCATTCACAGGGCTATTTGAGTGGCAAAACCATTATCGTTAACGCCGGTCATGGCGGTTATAACCCCAAAAATGGCGCATTTGATGTTGGAACGAGTGCTGAAAACCAGACCGGCAATACTGTAGAAGAATGGACGCAAAATCGTGAATTTGCGCTGGAATTGATTCCCAAGCTTACTCTAAAGGGCGCAAAGGTTATTTTTATTTCCGGAAGTGCCGCAACAGTTGCGGATGCAAAGAAAAAATATAAATCCGCGGACATGTTTATCAGCCTTCACTGCGATAGCAGCCCGAAAACAGAAATCAGGGGGCAGACTGTGCTATATACCCCCGGTGATGGAAGCAACAAACAACTTGCTGACAGCATGCAGGAGAATATCGCAAAACATCCCGCAACAGAACCGGATTCTTGCCGTGTTCGTCCTGATAACAGGGGGCTTGCGGTGCTTAAGGCTTCACCTTTGATGCCATCTGTACTGTTGGAGACCGGTTTCCAGTCAAATCCCGAAGATTTGAAAAATATTGAGTCCCGTGAATACAGGAATAAGTTCGCAGAGCTTGTTTCAAAAAGTGTTGTTGATTATTTTGCGCAAAAAGATATTAAAAAGTATAAACTGCTTACGCATGCTGACGTTTTTAAGTTTTCTTCGCAAAAAAGCAAAGCCACATCAACAAGTAAAGCGGATAAACCCGAAAAAACGCAGAAATCTGCAACTATCAGAGATGAATTAAACAAATTCTATTCAAAATTTAAACCTGCTCCGGGGCCAAAAGCTGAATTTGGTGGCAGAACCGTACACGAAGTCGAATCCGGCGAAACTTTATCCCGTATTGAAGAAGATTACGGGCTGCTCCCGGGCGAACTTGCAGATTATAACAAACTTTCATCTACAAGCCTTGCAATAGGTCAAAAACTTAAAATTCCCGAGCATGTCAGGGTTGAAAATATAAAAACAATGCAGGATGCCGCACGCGCAACCGGTTTGAGCGCGGAGTTTTTGTCAGAACTTGAACGTGTTGAGAGCAAAAATTACTCAATGGAAAACGGCAAGCCTACAATTGGCGTGGGGCATTACCCTTTTACCGATTTTGAAAAAAAATATTACCGGAACAAAAATCTGAGTGAACCGCAGGTCTATATGCTTTTAACAAAGGATATTACAAAGGCTCAGGCTAAAATAAAAGCTGAAATAGGCGAAGAAGCCTATGAAAATCTCTCCCAAAAACAAAAAGAAGCACTGGTTGATTTTGTTTTTAATCGGGGCGAAACAGTTTTTCGCTCAAAGTACTGCGCTCCGCTTCGTGAAGCGCTTGTTAAGGGCGATTATGATACTGCAGCAATAAATTTAAAACATAATCTGGACTATAAAACAAAACAGGTTAAATGCGGATTGTGCAGACGCCGCCTTCAAGAAATGGCGCGATTCTGCGACGGCGATTTTTCACCGAAAGTCATCAAAGGCGCTCAAAAACTTTATGAAGAAGGCCTAAAAGCTGCACGTCGGGAGGGGCTTCCCGGGCATGTTATTGATGACTATACGCGTGAGGTGCGTGAGTTGTTTGATAACCGGGTGGGCGGTTGATTTCTGGCTGTTGAAAGCAGGGAAGTCTCCTTTTTCGTTCCGATTCCCCCTGGCAATTATCGTTGGAAAGTATATTCTTGATTCTTGAGCCCTACTCCATAGTCAATACAAAGACTCGGCCGCTAAATTAGGCACCCCGACCCGCCCGAATCCAATCACCGGATACAAAAACATCCCCTCATGCCCGCAAATCAAATTTTTGGTAAGATATAAAGCATGAGTTCATTTGCAAAATTATTCAAACAAAGCGCAACATACAACCTCGGCCGCCTGCTTGCCAAGCAGCTTGAGGAATTTTTTGAAACTATGGGCGAGATTGGCATTCGTTTCTGGCATGTTTTGAAACTTATTGCCAGAGGGCGGCTTAACTGGAAACATATCATTGACCAGTGCTCGAGATTTGCCGTGGATTCTTTGCCAATTACGCTTTCAATTGTTGGAATGACCTGTATTATCATCGCAATGCAGGTAGCACCGGAAATGGTTAAGCAGGGCGGTGAAAAATATGTCGGCGCGCTCATGGCAATTACAATTACACGTGAACTCGGGGCGATAATGTCGGGGTTTGCAATTATTTCAATGATTGGCTCTGCATATGCATCAGAAGTCGCAACAATGCGCGTTACAGAGCAGATTGATGCTTTGAAGGTTCTAAAAGTTGACCCTGTTGAGTATCTTTTTGTTCCCAGAGTGGTTGCTGGCTTTATCATGATGCCGTTTGTGGTCGTTATTTCTTCTTTTGCGGGGCTTATTTGCGGCGGGGTGGCTGCTTACCTTTCTGCGGGTGTAAGTAAGTTAAATTACATAAGTTCCGTCTGGCAGGGGCTTTTTGTTAAAGATATAAATGTAACCCTTTTTAAATCCTCGCTTTTCGGTGCAACAATAGCTTTAATAAGCTGCGTTTGCGGGTATCTTGCTTTTGGCGGGGCAAAAGGAGTCGGATTGGCTACAACGAAAGCGGTTGTATGGTCGTTCGTTGCGATTGCAATTATCGATTATATTATCGCAGCGATATTTTTCTTTTAAAATAAATATAGAGGCAGATTTTTCATGAGCATAGAAGTTAAAAATTTAACAAAATCTTTTAAGGACAAGACCGTTCTTGATGATGTTTCATTTAAGGTCGAAGATGGCGAAATACTTGCTGTTGTGGGGCTTAGCGGCGCAGGGAAAAGTACTGTCTTAAAACTTATCTGCGGGCTGACAAAACCCGACAGCGGCGAAATCATAGTTTCCGAAGGCGATATAGCAATGGTTTTTCAGTATTCCGCACTTTTTGACTCCCTGAATGTTTATGAAAATATCGCTTTTGCCCTGAAAGAAAGAAAAGAGTTCAAGAAAAAATATACAGAAGACGAAATAAAGGAAATTGTTGCAAAAAACCTCAAAACGGTCGGGCTTGAGGGGATTGAAAACAAAATGCCGCATGAACTTTCCGGCGGCATGCAAAAACGTGTGAGCTTTGCGCGCGCAATCGTTACAAACCCGGCAACAATCCTTTATGACGAACCCACTGCGGGGTTGGATCCTGTTTCCTCAACGATTATTGAGGATTATATCGTGCGGCTCCGCAATGAACTCAACGCAACATCAATAATCGTCACGCACCAACTCTCCACCATAAAGAGGTGTGCTGATAAGGTTATTATGCTGTATAATGAAAAAATCGTTTACTGCGGAACTCCGCAGGATATGATAGAGGGCGGTAACGAATATACAAAACAGTTCGTTAACGCAAGTATAGACGGGCCGATGAAAGCGGCGTCTTCTGACTAACAGCCACTAAGTAATAAGGATAGTTTATTATAATGCGTTTTTCATCTTCATTTAAAGTAGGATTATTAACACTAATTTCATTGCTGATATTGATTTTCGGCATTCTTTGGATTAAAGGCAGAGCACTTTCTGCCGGAGAAAGACTTTCTATTGATTTTAAAGACGTAAACGGCATGCGCCCCGGGTCAGGTGTTCAGCTGATGGGGTTCAGAGTAGGTCAGGTTGAGGAAATTACCCCGGTTATCAACGCTGACAACTCCTATGTTAAAGTCAAATTCGTTATAACTGAGCCGGATGTTACTATTCCGCCGGCATCCACAATTTCTATCCAACAATCCGGCATTATCGGCGAGCAGTTCCTTGAAATTACTCCTCCGAAAGTGCGTACAATATTTTTACCTATAACAAAAAAATCAAAACTCCTCCATGCCAACGACAATGTACAAATGAAACTCAGCGACAAAATGTATGACGTTGGTAAGGTCAAAAAGATTGAAATTGTTGAAACAAAAACGCTCCCAATACCGGTTCAGGAAGAAATTAAGACAGAATTTGCCTATAAAATCGGTTATGTAATTACACTCCCCGGTTTGATTCCTCCCGACAGGCTGCTCGGTGAGATAAAACCCATTGATGGCAAAGAAAAACTCGTAATCCGTCCGGCTAACAATGTCGCTTTAACCTATCCGAAAACAAATTCAAAATATACTGTAATAGAACCGCTCAGATTGTCTGATTTTATGGAACTTCAGTACCGTGCAGCTGCTTCAATGACAGAAGCAACAGAAAAAATGAGCGCATTTATGTCTGACGATATAATTGCGGATATGAAAAACATCGTCGGCAACATTGATTTGCTTACTGTAAAGGCAAATCAAACGCTTGACAAAACACAGCTGCTCATAGATTCCTCAAGAGAGGATTTGAACTCCTTAATGCTTACAACTAACAATGTTTCGGTTAAAGTTATGGATTTGACTGATAATCTTAACAAAATCGTCGGAGATAAAGACTTTAAAGATACTCTCATTGATACAACGAAATCCGTGAACAGGCTTTCTAACAATATAAACAACATCCTTGAAGATAAAAATACAAAACAAACCCTTGAAAATCTTCAGGTTGCAAGCAAAAACATTTCTGAAATTTCAATCTTCGTTAACCAGATGACACAGGACGAAAATCTGAAAAATCAGGTTAATACTACAGTCACTAAGTTCAATGCCGCTCTTGACGACCTGTCCATGACGCTTGAAACCGTAAATTCACTTACGACTGACCAGAAATGCACAATTACGCAGGCAATCAAAGATGCCGGAGAAACCTCCAAAAACCTGCGCAAATTCTCGGAAAAACTCAACAAGAGATTCCTGTTATTTAGATTATTATTTTAAAAGGTGAACACAAATGAAATTATTTTTAACAAATTTCCACTACAAACAACAATACAGCGTCACAGATTATCCGCTTTTGGCTCTGCTTTTTCCGCTTTCACTTGTTTACGGGGCAGTTGCTTCAATAAGGAATTTTCTTTATAAAAAAGAAATACTCAAAACCTATAAATCTCCGTTATATACAATTGCGGTCGGAAATCTTACCACCGGTGGAACGGGAAAAACTCCGGTGGCGGCAGCGATTGCAAAATATCTTGATTCAAAAGGGGAAAAAGTTGCTATTTTGTCACGCGGCTATAAAGGCTCGCTGGATAATAAAAACGTGAATGTTATATCAGAAGACGGCATTATCAACCATAATGTTGCAGAAGCCGGCGATGAACCTTTCTGGCTCGCTAAAAACTGCCCTGATTGCATGGTTGTAACCTGTGCGAGCCGCTCAAAATCCGCAAAATTTGTTGAATCAAAAGGAAATTACACAAAACTCGTTCTTGATGACGGATATCAGCACCAGCGCCTGAAACGTGATATGAATCTTCTTGTTGTTGATGCGGATAAAAAGTTTTCAAACGGCTTTGTGCTCCCGCTGGGCGCTTTGAGAGAGCCAATCCATGAGGCAAAAAGAGCTGATAAAATTATTGTAGTTAATAAAAATTTTGAATCCGAAAAAGCTAAAAAATACTGTGAAGAACTGCGCGAGCGTTTTAAAAGACCGGTATTTTTATGCAATATGGTTCCGCAGTATGTCTATAACATAAAAACCGGCGTATGGCTCGATAAACCCAACGATGTTTTCGCTTTCAGTGCGGTCGGACAACCTCAGCAGTTTTATGATTTTCTGCAAAATTACAATTTGTGCGGAACAAAAGATTACCCTGACCACCATATTTACACGGAAAAAGACATTGAAGAACTCAAGAAGCTCGCGGAAGGCAAAAAACTCGTCACAACAGAAAAAGACGCAGTTAAGCTCCGTGAAATCATGGGCGATGATGTTGATATTTATGCTTTAAAATTGAAACCGGACTTGGACGTCAAAGGGTTGTTGAACGCATGCTAAAAGCACCTGAAAAAATTCTCGTAATCCGTTATCGTTTTATTGGCGATACGCTTCTTACGGTTCCGTTTTTGAGGAACTTGAGAAAAGCAAATCCTGAGGCGCAAATTGACATGCTCGTTGCGCCTGTTTCGGGCGAAATTATTGATAAATGCCCTTATGTTGATAATTTTTTGTATTTTGACACAACAAGAAAGCACCGTTATGAAAATTCAAATCAGGAGAAGAAAAATTTTTGGTATTACGTAAAATTACTTCGTGAAAAGAAATATGACAAAGCGTATGTACTAAAACGTTCATTTTCAAGCGCTTTTCTTGCGTTTTGTACAGGAATCCCCGAAAGAATTGGGTTTGATACTGAATGTAGGGGGCTTCTTTTGACAAAACGCGTTAAATATGACAATTCTAAGCATGAAATCGACTGCTTCCTTGATGTTCTGAAAGCTGACGGTGTGAAAGAATGCGATGATTACCTCGAAAATTGGATTTTGCAGGATGAAGAGGCTAAAGTCCGTGACTACTTAAAAACCAAACTGCCTGATTTTGAAAAAAAACGGGTTCTGGTGCATGCTACAAGCGGAAATCACAATAAAGAATGGCCAAAAGACCGGTTCGCCCGAATTGTGGAGTATCTGGCAAACGAAAAAGATGCTCAGGTTATTTACGCAGGAACAAAAAACGATTCTGCAGCTTATGAATCAATCCACAGCTTTATAAATCAGGAGCTGAAAACACAACCCTTGAACCTTTGCGGCGAATTTAGTCTGAGAGAAAGCCTTGCGCTCACAAAAATTTGTGATTTGATTGTCGGATGTGACAGCGGGAATCTTCATATTGCGTCCTCTGTAAAAACGCCGGTGATTGGCATTTACGGGCCGATGGATGAGAAAAAATGGGGTGCATGGGGTGAAAATAATCTCCTTTTGACGGCTGACTGCTCCTGCCGTCCGTGCGCGTTGAAGAAAAAATGTAAAAATGAGCATGCCTGCCTTTCAGGAATAAGCGTGGAATCTGTGAAAAGCGCTATTGATAAAATGCTCTGATGTAGGGTAGAATAATTTTGTTATCTAATTTGGGGTTAGCGGAAATGAAAAAGACTTTATTATCATTAATTATTGGTGCGGCTGTCATATTGCCGGTTTTTGCAGTTGAATGGGAAAAACTCGAACCCAAACCCGGTGTTACAGTTTTTGCTGATTTTGATTCTGTTAAAAAGGAAGAACACGGCACAATTTTTAATATTATGGTAAAAGACCCTGCTCTTGCTGCGTATAGGCAGCTTCAGGTGTTGACTGATTGTTCAAATTCCGGGCCCAATTTAAAGCTCATTGCAAGCGATAATGACCTTACGTTTGAGCCGGAAACAATCGCTGCTCTGCACAATTTTGCGTGCAAAACTTCGCAGGAAAAGAAATCTTCTTCGGGTTTTGAGAGCTCTTACCAGTCTGTTTCTGCGAGTATTTCCTCCGATGCCCCGAATACAGCGGCTTTTCAGCAATTCATTAGCCTTATGAGCGAAAAAATAAGAGAAAAATGGTTCTATGAAAAAAATATAAGCAATGCTGCCGCTACAGTTAAATTTTCTGTGGACAACAAAGGACAGGCTTCAAATATTGCAATTACAAAAACTTCCTCAAATCTCCAGTTTGACCAATCACTTGTCAGAGCGGTTGCACAGGCTTCGCCTTTCGGAAATATCCCTACAAATTTCACAGGACGACCGATTAATGTGACTTATACGCTGAACGCGTCGCAATCAACGAACCTTACCTCTTATATCACATCACTTCAGAAAAAAGTTAACAATAACTGGGCGCCAGAAAAGATGACAAAGGCTCAATCTGTTGAATTGGATTTTCAGGTTAATGCAGATGGCAGCGTTTCTGATTTGAAAATTGTAAAATCCACCGAAAATCAGGAATTTAACAAATTTGCACTGGATGCGGTGAATAATTCGGCGCCATTTGACATTTTTCCTGCCTCATTTAATCAGGAACCTTTGAAAATGAAATTTGTGTTTGAATACAATCCGATGACGGGATATTCCGTAATTTCCAGCTACGGAGCGCGCTCCGACGTTCAGTAATCTGCGCTGATTTTTTATTTGTACAGCGCCCATGTTTGAGATATACTTTTTTTGAACACACAAGTAGAAGTGAATAGAAAAAGGAAAGAAGAAAAACATGGTAGATGTTAAAAAAATCGAAATTCCTGTAGGTGACAAAACTGTCACTATTGAAACAGGTAAGTATGCCAAATCAGCGAGTGGTTCGGTAGTTGTAAGATGCGGAGATACTATGCTCCTCGTTCATGCGGTTGTAAGCCCTGAACCGAGAGTTGGTATCGACTTTTTCCCGCTGTTAATTGATTATGAAGAAAGAATGTCCGCTATCGGCAGAATCCCCGGCGGATACAATAGAAGCGAAGGCAAAGCTTCTGATAAAGCTATCTTGATTTCAAGACTAATCGACAGACCAATCAGACCTTTGTTCCCTAAAGGCTACAGAAATGATGTACAAATCGTATCTCAGCTCGTCAGCCTTGATGAAAACTGCCAGCCTGATACGCTTGCAATGCTCGGTTCTTCTGCGGCATTGATGCTTACAGGCGCTCCTTTTGAAGGCCCTGTCGGCGCTGTCAGAGTTTCCAGGCTTGACGGTCAGTTTATTGCGAACCCGTCTTATGCTCAGGCTGAAAAATCCGACATGGATATCGTTGTTGCAGGAACAAAAGACTCCGTAATCATGGTTGAAGCCGGCTTAAAATTCGTTTCAGAAGACGATATTATGGCTGCTGTTGAATTTGCGCAGGGATTTATTAAAACCCAGTGCGAATTGCAGGAACAATTCGCAAAAGAATGTGGCGTTGAAAGACCCGAATTCATTAATCCTTATGATACTTCTGAAATTGCCAAAATCATTAACGATATTGCTTATGATACTGTTTTTGATGCTTATCACGATTTTGACAGAGAATCAAGAAAAGCTAAGCTCGATAAAGCTAAAGAAATGGTTAAAGCAGAGTTTGATTCTTACGGCGATGACCATGCCGCAAAAATCATGATGGCAGAAACCGGAATTGACTTCATTGCGGAGGAATTCAAGGCTCTTGAAAAGAAAATCATGCGTGCAATGATTCGTGATGAGCATGTCAGAGCTGACGGCAGAGGTTATGAAGACGTTAGACCCATCTGGTGCGAAGTCGGCGTTATCCCGAGAGCCCATGGTTCTGCTGTCTTCACAAGAGGCCAGACACAAATCCTTTCTGTTGCAACCCTTGCGGGCCCGGGCATGGCTCAGGAGCTTGATACGGTTGATCCACAGACGAAAAAGACATTTATGCACAAGTATATCTTCCCCGGCTTTTCAGTTGGTGAAGTTAAACCGCTTAGAGGCCCCGGCAGACGTGAAGTCGGACACGGACACCTCGCTGAAAGAGCAAATGTCCCCGCACTGCCCTCTCAGGATGATTTCGGATACACAATCCGTGTTACCTCTGACGTTCTTGAATCAAACGGTTCAACTTCAATGGGTTCAACCTGCGGAACGTCAATGGCGCTTATGAATGCCGGTGTTCCTGTAAAATGCATGATTGGCGGTGTTGCAATGGGTCTTATCAAAGGCGAAAACGGCGATGACATCGTTCTTACTGACATTCAGGGAATTGAAGACTTCCTCGGTGATATGGACTTTAAAGTTACCGGCAACGATGAAGCTGTAACTGCTCTGCAAATGGATATGAAAGTCAAAGGTATCTCAAATGCAACCTTGAGAAGAGCCCTTGAACAGGCAAAAAGAGGCAGATTGCACATTCTTTCAAAAATGAGAGAGGTAATCACAGAACCTGCTTCTGAAATGTCACCTTACGCTCCCAGAATCTACACAATGCACATCCCGACAGAAGATATCGGCGCAGTTATCGGACCCGGCGGTAAAAATATCAGAAATATTATCGACTGCTCCGGCGCTGAAATCGATATCCAGGATGACGGCAAGGTTACTATCACAAGCAATGACAAAGAAGGTACTGATATCGCAATCAGAATGATTGAAGAAATCACGTTTAAGCCTCAGCCTGGCATGATTAGAAAAGGAAAGGTCGTAAGAATCATTCCTATCGGTGCATTCGTTGAGCTTGCCCCTGGAAAAGACGGCATGGTTCATATTTCTCAGGTTTGCAACGAAAGAATCGAAACAATCGAAGGGCATTTGAGCGTTGGCGATGAAGTAATCGTTAAGGTTATGAAAATCGACGATAAAGGCCGTGTAAACCTTACTATTAAAGGCGTTTCAGAAGAAGAAAAAGCTTCTGTTCAATAAAAAGCCTAAAACTTAAAAAGAGCTCCAAAAAGGAGCTCTTTTTTGTTACAAGTTTACTTTTATTCGGAATTATTTTAAACTTATAAGTATATACTAGATTTGGATAATTATTTATGGAGAATAAGTACAGAATAATAATAATTTGCATGGTCTTTGTTGTCATGGGCGGAATGCTGTTTGATTTGAGCCACCGTGCAAGCAAGTTTGAGCAGCAAAAAATGCAAAACGAACAAACCGCGACAAATTCTTTTGCTTCTAAAATTAAAAAAACGGATTCCGCTGAAACTAAAACCGATACCAGTGAAATGGAATTCATGGCAATGGCGCAGAATGCCAAAATGAAAGTTACTCCTGTTCGACGTTCCGAAAAAATGGAAACCACCGTAATAAGGGAAGAGCTGGAGAATGTCCCTGAATTTACTCCGGAAACCGCGAATTCTTCAATCCTATCCGGTTCTGTTAACGCTGAGAAGAAATTTGATTTTCCCCAATACGGGATTTCTGTTCTTCCATCGATGATTCCTGCAAAATATAAGACACATGACCTTAGCGGGAATAATTATTACTTTTTGCCCGCAGCTAAAGGCATGAATATTTTAGGTTTGCTTGTAAAAGCTGACTCATCTAACTCTATTTTATGGACAAAAGCAATAAAATATGAAAGAATTACAAAACCAAATGTCAGGTTGATTACTTTTGTTTCGAAAAACCTCAAAGTTTATTTCAGCCAGAGAAATGGCATGGGCGCTTATCCGATAAACCTGAATGAAGCCGGAAACGTATTGAAAAATCCGTATGCACCTGTTTATTACACAAACCTCGCTCCGGGCAGCTATAGATTTAGTGTTTTGAAAAATTTCACTTATAAGGATAATCAGTATTCAATTGTTTCATTTTTGAATCTGAAAGCGGCATCGAATTCTAATATGGTATCTGAGGACTTCTATATTTACAAAAATAAAGACGGAAACCTTGTAAAACATTATCTGCTGTTTGACAGAAAATTGCCTGTTAATGGTGAAGTTGCTCCTGAACCGGATTTTGATGTTGTAACGGACGAGCAGTATCTTTCAATAGTTGCAAAATCACCGGCTTCCTCTAAATTTTCAGCGTTTAACAGGGCTGTTAGATTCGGTGTGGATATTTTGACTGCAAATCTCAAGCCGCCCCAGACGCAGGCACCGAATGCTGTCGGGCCCGGTGTTTCAATAATTGATATAGAAGAATAGCTGCATTTAGCATAGTTAAGGAAAAATATGAGTGGTAATTTAAAGTACAAAAGAGTTTTATTAAAAATCAGCGGTGAAGCACTGCTTGGCGACCAGCAGTTCGGGATTGATCAAAAACCTGTTGAAATGATTGCAAACGAAATAAAAATTGCGCATGACATGGGGGCTGAAATTGCTGTTGTTGTTGGCGGAGGAAATATTTTTCGCGGAATGAAAAACAGCGCAAAACTCGGAATGGATCAGGCAAGCGGCGATTATGTAGGAATGCTTGCTACTGTTATGAACGCAATTGCGCTCCAGAGTGCGTTAAGAAAGTTGAATGTTTCCTGTCGTGTTCAATCGGCGATAGATATGGATAAAATTGCCGAACCATACATAAGATTCAAAGCGATTCGCCATCTTGAGAAAAATCGTGTGGTCATTTTTGCTGCAGGAACGGGAAATCCGTTCTTTACGACCGATACAGCCGCTGCATTAAGGGCTTCCGAAATTGATGCTCAGGTTATGCTAATGGCTAAGAACGGGGTGGACGGTGTTTACTCTGATGATCCGCGTGTTAATAAAGATGCGAAAAAATATGACAAAATAACTTATGATGATATAATAGTTAAAGGCTTAAAAGTTATGGATACTGCATCATGTGCTCTTTGTAAACAAAATCATATACCGATTATCGTATTTGATTTTGCGGCAAAAGGAAGTATTGCAAGGCTTTTGAGCGGTGAAACGTTAGGTACTTTTGTAGGAGAATAAAAATGGCAATTGACGAATTACTCATATTGGGTGAAGAAAAGATGGAAAAAGCGGTTGGCGCTTTGAAAAAAGAGTTTGCATCTATCCGCACAGGAAGGGCAAATCCGCTTATTCTGGACAAGGTTATTGTGGAATATTACGGTGTTCCCACCCCTTTAAGACAAATTTCACAGGTATCTGTACAGGATGGTCAAACGCTTGTTATTACTCCTTTTGATAAGTCTATTATCAAGGAAATCGAAAAAGCCATGATTAAAGCTGAACTCGGAATTACTCCTAACAGCGATGGCATGGTTATACGCCTGACTTTCCCGCCTTTGACTGAAGAAAGAAGAAAAGAAATCTCAAAAGATGTTAAGAAAATTGCAGAAGAAGCAAAAGTTGCAATCAGAAACATAAGAAGAGATATGACTGATGAGCTCAAAAAGCTTGAAAAATCAGAAAATCTTCCTGAAGACACAGTAAAAGATTCGCAGGATGAAATCCAAAAATTAACTGACAAATACGTAAAAATCATCGACAGCGTTGCTGCTGAAAAAGAAAAAGAGGTTTTGACCGTATAGTGAGCTTTCTGGAATCAATCAATAAAAATAAGCTAAGACTGATTACCGGATTAATAATCGGTTTTACCGTTCTGGGCGCGGTTTTTGCGGGTGGATTTCTTTTGATGCTTGTTGTAATGTATATTGTTTATGCTGGCTCAAAAGAATACGTTGCAATCCTCAGAAATAAGGGTTTTCGCCCGTTTTTAAGGCTTATTATCGCTGTTGATATAGCTTTTGTAATACTTACAACGCTCCAGCGTTTTGATTTGGTGCCAATGGTGCTGACTTTCGGTACAATCGGGGCATTTATGGCTGTTCTCTTCAAAGGCCGCCAGCCTTATATTGCGAATGTTGCTACTACAGTGCTCGGATTCATTTACGGCGGGTTTTTGCCTTGCTTTTTGATTCTTTTAAGGCAGCTGGAGATGAATTCGCTCGGATTAATAACAATTAAGCTAAATCCCGGGCTTGGCTTTATATTCCTGTTGTTTTTTACAATTCTGTTTACCGATGTCGGGGCTTATTTCTTCGGGTCAAAATTCGGCAAAACCCCTCTGGCTCAGGTTATCAGCCCTAAAAAAACAGTAGAAGGTGCGATTGGCGGAACTCTTTGCGGGGTTGCTGTTTCAATGGGAATCGGGTATTTCCTGCATATTTTCTGGTATCAGTCATTGATTGCGGGGCTGTTGATTACATTTTTTGCACAAATCGGCGATCTCGCAGAGTCCTTGATTAAACGTGATGCTGGCGTAAAAGATTCGGGAAATTCTTTGCCCGGACACGGCGGTTTTCTGGACAGAGCGGACAGCTACCTTTTCAGCACGCCTGTTGCGTATTTTTATTTTAAATACTTTGTAATTAACAACCAGCTGGCTCTGGATGTTCTTGATCTGGCAAGAAAGGCGGTTCATGCAGTCGGATTGTTCTAATTTGAAGGAATTCTTGAATTCTGTTGACGGGTTAGAGCAAGAGGAGGCTGTAAAGCTTCTTGAAATTGCTTTTTCGCACCCTTCTTTGTGCTCGGATGGGGCTGTTCCTTATACGAATTGCTATGAACGGCTTGAATTTCTCGGCGACGCAGTGTTGAAAATGGTTGCGAGCGAATATCTTTACAAAAAATTCCCCGAATCCCGCGAGGGCGAGCTTTCTAAGATACGCTCTTATATCGTTAGTGACGAAGTTTTGGCGCAAATTGCTTTGAAACTCGGGATGGAGAAAGAAATTCGCCTTTCAGAAACGGATAAATCGCTGCATTGCAATGAATCTATTCTGGCATGCGCTTTTGAGGCAATGCTCGGCGCCCTTTATCTTTGCGGCAAAACTGCTGAAATAAAAAGTTTCTTTGAAGCAAATTTTTCAGAATTGATAGGCGATATTGCAGAAAACAGGCTTGTAATAAACCCCAAGGCGATTTTGCAGGAATATACGCAATCTAAATCCAAAAATCTTCCGATTTACAAGCTTGTAAAAGAAATAGGCGCGGCTCATGCAAAGGAATTTTTTGTGAATGTTTGCTACGAGGGGCAGATTCTTGCGCAGGGCAGCGGAAAATCCAAAAAGGCGGCACAGCAGGACGCTGCGTTAAAAGCGTGCGAGCATTTGAACCTCTTACCGGCAAAGGAGCAATCTTAATGGAAAAAGTTATAGTTTCACCATCAATTTTGTCGGCAGATTTTGCAAATCTAGCCAGAGACGTTGAAATAATTCAGGAGGCAGGCGCTGACTGGATTCATGTGGATGTTATGGACGGACATTTTGTGCCGAACATAACAATCGGCGCTCCTGTTGTAAAAGCAATAAAACCTTATGCAAAAGTGCCTCTGGACGTGCATTTAATGATTGATAATCCTCAGAATTACGTCGAGGATTTTGTAAAAGCGGGTGCGGATATTTTGACTTTCCATTATGAGGCTGCTCAGGAGATGACAGAGGACGTAATTTCTCACATAAAATCGCACGATATCCTTGTCGGACTTTCCATAAAGCCCAAAACCCCGCCGCAGGAGATTTTGAAGTATCTTTTGATGGTTGATATGGTTTTGATAATGACTGTTGAACCGGGATTTGGGGGGCAGAGCTTTATGCAGGATTGTGCGGAAAAAATCCCCATAATCCGCCAGAATGCTCCGGAAAATCTTATTATTCAGGTGGATGGCGGAATAAATGCGCAAACCGGCAAAATCTGTCGTGATTTGGGTGCAAATTCCCTCGTAGCAGGCTCATATATCTACAAATCCGATGATTTTGAAGAAGCAATCGAGTCTTTAAGGGCTTAAATCTTAAAATCTTCCGATGCGTATTCCAAACCGTTGATGTCCGCCAGTTGAAATGTTCCTTTTTCCATTTTTTCATAAATCCCGTGGCGTTCGTAAAGATTTTCTCTTGCTTGAGCAACAATCGCTGCAATATCGGCGCCTGTTGCTGATTTTTGGAACAATTTTCTTGCAAAATCATCCCTGTCAAAGCTGCTGTTGACGGGTTTGTCTTTTAAATAGTGGTTTAAAATTTCAAGACAGCCTTTTTCGTCGGGAACCGGCACTTCAATAAGGTTTCCGAAGCGTCCGTTTCTTTTTATTGCGGGGTCAATGCGCTCGGGGCGGTTTGTTGCTCCGATTATCCAGACTTTGTCATTATTTTTTTCGAGATTTTCTGTAAGTGTCAAAATTTGCGAAACAACTTTGTTGCTGTGTTCAAAATTTTCTCCCTTTTCCCTTATGCCCAGAATCGAGTCGATTTCGTCGATAAAAAGCAATGATGGCTGATTATTTTTCAATTTTGCAAATATTTTTCTCCATTCTGCTTCTGATTCTCCGACGATACCGCGGGTCATCGCGCCTCCATCAACCTGAATGCAGAAAATATCCTTGTTTTTGCGTTTTTTTGCTTCGCCGATAATCGCTAGCGCTAAGAGTGTTTTGCCGGTTCCGGGCGGGCCGTATAATATTGTACCTTTGTTTTTGTTGTCCGGAAACGCTTCAGGATAAAGCATTGGAAAAAGAACCTTGCGTTTTAGAATTTCTATTGTTTTGTCCATTCCTGCAACATCATCAAATGTTCTATGCGGGATTTTCTCTGTATTTTTTGATTTTTTTGTTTTTGGAGAAGCGGAGGCAGTTTCTGGATTTGAGTGTGTCTGTTCCGGCACAAAACCTCCATCAAGCCCCGCATCTTTTGTTAAAAAACTTTCAGCGGGGTATTTTGCGTCGTACAAAATTGCATTTGATTCGCGCGGTGTCTTGAGTAGCTTAATTCTGACTTTATTTTCTTTTTGAATTATATCCCCGTAGTCAGCAGGTTCATGCGAATGGACGTACATCCAATCAGCATTTTCTTTTGAAAGGTTAATTGCGCGCCCGTATATGAGAAGTTTGTCGTTTTTACCCTTGCCGATTATGAGCGGGTCGGTGCCTTGATCGTTTATTACGTAAATTTTTTCAATTTTCTTGGGTGCGGGCAAAAACGAGTCTTCTTTTGTCAACTGATTCGAAACAGCTGCCTTTAAAAATATTGAGTCAGGGTTTCCTATGATAATGAGGCTTTTTTCATCTAATAAATGCAGCGTATCCGCTAATTTTAGCGAAATTATTTCGTCATGCGCATTCAGCTGGATATCAGATTGTTTTTTGGGCGTCTTTGTGCCCCAAATCCCGTGAAAATTTATCTTATAAATTGGCATTATTGCGGGAGATGCATATTGTTGCGTATAATTCATCTGAATTTGAGCCTTTGCCTTTGAAATCGGCTGCACGGGGGTGTTTACTCTGCTAATTCTCATTC
>OGOC01000325.1_pt1 | contig 49697 bp, 54 predicted proteins | sample 1552561 | NCBI WGS metagenome assembly OGOC01 (sample SAMEA2580148, study PRJEB22360) | human gut metagenome | biome: human gut; feature: human-associated habitat; material: faeces | place: Denmark | collected 2008/2010
CGTTTAAAAAATACATGACCGATCCTGGTTTTATATCACCGGCGAAGACCGAGGGTGGGAAGCCGAAGGTGAGTAAGCGTGGGAGATGGATTACTTATTTTTCTGATGGTGGCTATGGCGTTACATATAAAAATGATTCGGATGTGGGCTACTATTATAATTATAAGGGAAAACTTGAAATGCTTGAGATTGATGAGAAAAATAAAAATGCATTTCCATATCTTTCCAAGCAATACGATATAAACGGTAAATTATTACAAGTTTCTCAGGAAGTTTCAGAAAGAGAATCTTATGTTTTTGATACTCAGAAAAAGTTGTTGGCACATTGGATAAATCAATATGGATATAATGAAAAAGGGGAATTAGAAAAAACACGTAGATAAGATAATTATAAATAGAAAAAAGAACAAGCCATGGCTTGTTCTTTTTTGTTGTAAGGAAAGGGGAACAAATGGCTATTCGTAACAAAATTACCAAGCAGGGCAAAGATGTCCCAAGCAAGCTAAGCGAATCCTATGCACGGGCAGTGGAGGAAATACGCAAAAGAAGTGAAAAATTTCGCGAGGAGTTTAGCAAAACAATGCAAGACTTCGTAGGCGAACAAAAAACAGCACTGGAGCAGATAATAGAAGTAGTAGACGGAGGAGGAAAGCAGAAAGAGAACCAAAACGCGCTGGAAAGATTTTTGTTCGGAGAAAACAGTGAACAAATATTCCAAAAACAACTAAAAGCATACGAAACCTACATGGAAAGCGCGGAAGCAATAAAAGAACGCTACGCAGATGACGCAGAAAAACAAAAAGCCGCGCTATATCTCTTGAAAGAGAACAAAAAAGGGCGTATGGGAATAAAAAACAGCTCAGAAGATGACGAAGCTTCAAGCGGATTTGTGGGCGAAATGGTAGAGGGCATGTCGGATGAATTGTCAGACGGTTTGACAAAAATGTTGACGGATTTTGAGAATTTTGAAGCAAATTTCAAAAATCTCGGGAAAAATCTTGCCAACGAGATGATAAAAATTTCAGCAGATGCATTAATGCAGCTGATTTTTAATGAAGAAAACACAGCCAGAGCAATTCAGGCTATAAGAGCTTCTTATGGTGCTGTTAAGGCTGTGGGTCGCGGAATTATGGGCTTTTTTAAGGGCGGATGGGCCGGTGCTGCTGCAGGAGTTGCAGGTGCTGCGATTTCATCACATCATTCCGGCGGAGTTATTCCGGAGGGCGCAAATGTTAATCTTCCCGGCACAGATGAGCAATTAGCGTTGTTAAAAGGCGGGGAGAGAATATTGAGCCCGGGCGAAAATGTTCAATATGACAGAAATTCCAGCGGAAGCAATGTTGTCTTCAACAATTTCAACATTAAAGCGTGGGATTCTAAAGATGTTCAGAAATATTTGCTTGAAAACAAGCAGTTGCTTAATGCGATTACTTATGAGGGGATAAAGGACAATAATCAACGATTAAGACAAATCGTAAGAAATGCTTAGTAAAAAGAAAAGGAGGAAATTAATGAAGGACATTTACAACATTTCTTGTAAGGTAATGATTGACGAGAAGGCTTATGAGCTTGAATTTGATAATCGGGCTTATGCGATGGTCGAAAATCTTTTGGACAAAGGTACTTTTAAGGTTTTTCAAAGTTTTGTGCTTGATAATAACCTGAAATTGGATGAATGCTTGCAAGTTTTTTATGCGGGATTGGTAAAACATCATACTTCTGCTGAAATTGAGGAAGTTAAGAAAAAATGTGAAGAAAATCCTGCAATTTTGCATAAAAATTTGTATTCTTTGCAGTTTGCGTTCGCAAAGCCACTAATTTTGCCGGATGTTGCGCAACAAGCATTGAAAAAAGGTAACGGATTAAAAAAAAAGACGCAAAAAATGAAAGCGAATTAGGATTCGACTGGGTTTCAATGTACGCTGCGGCAAGGAGTATTCTGGGTTGGAGCGATGAGGAATTTTTCGCTGCTACACCCAGAAAATATTATGCTCATTATTTTGCTTATTGCAAAATGCATAATATTTTAACCGAAAAACCCTCGCCCAAGCCGCTTGTCGGGAGAGATGCGATAAAAAGTCTTTCCCAAATTGCCGGAAAAATTAGATAAAATTAAGGAGAATAAGGGATGGAAGAAAAAATTAACGCCCTGCTTGAGCAGGTTGGGCGTCCTTATGAGATGTTCAACGAAGATGGTACATATCAGGGATGTTTTTATCCTGTACAGTTTTTATATCCGGAAAAACCGAGATATAAAATGCGTTCAAAAGATGATGATAAAAATTATTGGTACGGGCTGGCAAAATTAAAGAAACATTGCCACGAAATTACCCGGGATGAACTGGAAATGGGTGATATCATTGCGACCAGGTTCAAAGATGAGTTGCATGTTGCAATTTATTATAGACACGGGAAAATTATCCATGTTTTTAAAAATCATACCTTACAAATCGGTCGATTAAGGTTTTTTGACAAATTTAATATTCAATGTTTTAAGGTGGTGGTATAATGCCGGTTTTTACAGCGATTGGTTCAGCAATATTAACTAGTATCGGGTTTACTGTGGCTGCTGCTGGTGCTTCTGCTGCAGGTTTTGCTATTGTAACTGGTACGACGGCTATGATTGTAGGTGTAGCTGCCACAGCTAGTTTTTTTGGCGGTATTGCATTATCTATTATTCAAAGCCAGAGAAGTGCTGATTTTGGAGCTCTTTCCCCGTCTTACGGACAAGGAATGAAGCAAACACAAACAAATCAGGATTTGCCGATTCCGCTTTTGTACGGAACATGCAAGCTTGCTGGCAACAGAATCTGGCAGGATGAGGATTATTTGACTACGATTAAAAGAATTGTGGCGTTTGCGGAGGGCGAGATTTGTGAATTTACTGATATTCGCCTGAATGACATTCCGATTAACGAAATCAGCGGGATAACTGTCAACAAATACTACGGAACACGTGATCAGGTCGTGGATTCTATTGTCGGCGGGGCAAATCAGGAGGAAAGAGCCGAAAAAGTCGGTTCTTTAAGGGATGTGGCTTATCTGGCGATTAGTGTTCCGCGTTCGCAGAAGATTGATATGAATTACAACCTTACTGCGGTCGTAAAAGGGCGTAAAGTCAGGGTTTATACAAGTTCGTATTCTTACGAGGTCAAATATAGTGAAAATCCAGCGTGGGTTATGTTTGACTTTTTGACTTCTTACAACGGACTCGGGCTCGGGATTAACAACTATGGAAATATCAGTGATGATTTGGTCGCGGAACTTTTTGACCTTGACAGCTTTGTGGAGGCTGCGGAGTTTTGCGACGAGCTTGTGGATGGGAAGCCCAGATTTACTTTCAACATGATTTTTGACTCACAAACTTCTGCAAGAACGCTTATTGACGAGATTTACCGTTCTTGCAGGGGCGGGTTATTTATCAAAAACGGGAAACTTCAGTTTAAAATTGATAAACCGGAGCCTGTGAGCAAGGTATTCTCGCAGAATGATATTTTAAAAGGTTCTGAAACCTTTGAAACTCTGCCCAAGGAGGAGCATTATGATATTTTGAAGTGTGAATATATTTCTCCGGATCATGAATGGCAGAAAGTCGAGGCTTTTGCGGAAATTCCCGAATACAGGGATGGCGTGCCGGTTGAGCACTCGGTAAATATATATTCCTGTACCAATTTTGCTCAGGCTTCGCGTTTGGCATGGTATTATGTCAACTCTAAGATTTTGCAGCCTTATTTCGGTTCGTTTAAGACCGATTATCGTGCTTATGACTTGGAAGTTGGCGATGTTATTATGTTCGATTCGCTTCTTATGGGGCTGGAACGCTACAAAGCTAAAGTCGTGAGTGTAAAAGACGATGGGGCGGGCGTTTTCTCTGTTGAATGGCGAACTTATGATGAACGCCTGTATTCTGATGAGCTGGGGTCAAAGGAACCGAGGGTTCTGGTCTCAAATCTTGGCGATTTATACGGATATCCTGATGATGTTGTGAATTTTAATGTTGTGCAAACGAATAATTTGTTCAATTTTGTATGGCAATACAATAAATGCGCAACTGATATGTACGAAATCAGGATGGGTGAAAGCTGGGAAAACGGGACTATTCTTGCTTCCAGAATAACTCAAAATAGCGCTTCGATTTTGATTCCGACTGCCGGATTGTATAAATTCTGGATAAAGGCCTTTAACGGCTACAATTATTCAAAAAATCCGACAATGGACATCATAAGTGTGGATAGTGTGCCTAATCTTAACGAAATTGTGAAGATTGATGTGCTCAAAGACCTTGACGGAGTTTTCAGCGAGCATATGAAGTCTTATCACAATACGCTTTTATTAAAAAAGAACACAGATGTTGTGTGGCACCGGCTTGACCAAAAATGGAGCAAAGAGCCCGGCTATTATCAAACCGCCGGGAAGTGGGGCAGCACAGTTTTTGAAAACGGTGAATACGAAAGTCAGGTTTTTGACATCGGAGGGGTGCTCAAAAGCGTTGTGACATTTGATTATGACTTTTTATCTGCGGATGAGCAGAATACTGTTGTAATCAAGTGGGCATATTCTGACGACGGGCAGGAATGGACGGATTGGAGTATTGTTAACAACGGAACTTACACTTTCAGGTATTGCAAGTTCCTGATAGTGATTCATTCTTACAACAATGTTCAGGCAATATTGACGAATTTCAAGGTTTCTGTGGATGTTCCTGACAAGGAGGTTGTTGAGGAGCTTGAGATAATTGAAACCTCAGGGCTTGTGGTTGAATATGATTTTATAAACCCTCCGTCGATTGTTTGTACGGTTAATGATGCCATAGATGCTTATGTTGTTGTTGCTGAAAAGACTAATAAATCGGCCTTATTAAAGGCTTATAAGAATTCCGGTGAATTAACTACTTGTAAGATAAGCTTTAGGGCTAAGGGTTATTAATTATTGGGGAAGGTTGTTGCGGCCTTCCCTTTTTTTATGCGGTTAGTGACCCGATGAGCTCTAATTTCTGTTTTGACCTAAGCGGCTCATTGAAATCTGGTATTGTAATCCTGAAAGGAGATTACAATGACAGAACAAAACAGTAACACAAATCTTGAAGAGCTTTATCCCTGGATTGACGATGTCACGAAAGAGGGAGCTGATTACGAGCCTAATGATTTGAACAACAACCTTATGCACCTGAAATATGTTCACAGACCTAAAAACGTCGCAGGAAGAAATATCGGCGATATTTTCTGGACAATGAGGATTGATGAAAATATAAATGGTGCTTATCCTTGTGATGGCGGAGAGTTTATGGAATCTGATTTTTCCGGAGAGAATAATCCTTATGAACTTCTGGTTCTGGGCAGGATTCCCAGTGTGACTTATGAGGAATATGCGCAACAAATGGAAGCTAACAACGGAAATTGCGGCTTTTTTGCGCTGGATACGGAGAATAACAAGTTCAAACTGCCGACATTGCATAAAATTTCAATTGAGGCCACAAAGATTACGGGGAATATCGGAGATTACATACAAGACCAGATTGTTAATATAACCGGTAAATTTGGTTCAGACGATCGTATGACTCAGATTGCAGAAGGCGCTTTTTCTGTTGCAGCTGATACATATAATACCGGATCTACCGGCGCAGAGGTAGGTACAGCATTTGAATTTAGCGCTTCTAACGTTGTAAATACCGGTGACCGCGTTAAACCGCGAACTATCTCATTGAGAGCAATGGTGCAGCTGGCAAATGAGGTTGATGATGCGGTATCTATTGAATCTTATACAAACAGGATAGAAATTAAAACGCAAGAAGGTCTTTCTGCGCTTAGTAATGCTTCATCTTGTTTGACACAATCTCAGGTAACTAATTGTGTTCTTGAATCGCCTCGAAAAATTAATGTTGAAATAAATTCAGACGGGAAGCTTGTATTAAAAGCAGGGTCAGTTGTTGTTTATCCTGATACAGCAACAAAAACTTTCAAAGAATATACAACTACAAGAGATTATGTTTCTACTGGCTTTAATAATCGCCAACAGAGTTTATTGCTTGCAATGCAAGGCGGGGAAGAAGCGTGGAAAACTTTAGACGGTATAGCTGCAGAACTTTATTGCTCAAGCACAACACCAGTTATAAACGGGCAACACGCGGTCTGGCTTAATCTCGAAACTTTTGAAACTAAATATACCAATGATTCCGGTTCATCTTGGCAGAGTATAAGGTATTCAATGCCTTTCGTTATTGCAACCTGCTCTGCTTCTGCTTACACTTCAATAGATTCTGTGCTGGACAATTTTACTTTCTGGGGCACATATTTGATGGTCAGAGATGATGTAAAAGTTCTTGCTCCAGCAGGAAGAAATCAGAATGGAACTCTTAATAACAAGTTGATAACCTCTGTTATGAGTGGCCGTAATTATAACTTTAATGGGACAACTGACGCTTATCTGCTTTTGGGGAATGATGATAATAGTGACAATGGTGGTGTTTTATGCACTGCATATTATGACTATAGCTACAATAACAAGGATAATACTATACAATTAAGTGGCTCTGAATATAATTGTGCATTATGCGGAGAAATGAAAATCATTAATAGCTGTATAACCTATCTTAAAGAAGATGTAGCAATAAAATTATTAAATATACAACAGGTAACACATGCAGGTATGCCATCGAACTCCGTTCAAAGTTTAAGCTGGCCGTCTAGCGGTGCAGTATTCACAGCACCTGCGGATGGTTATTATTTTGCAAGAGGTTACTCGCAGAGCACCAGCTGGGCTTCTTTAAGTTTAGACAATGTGGATGCTGGCTTTTCGACCCAGGAAGTTTTAAGCGGTGTATCCGGTTCGGGGCTTGCTGTTTTTATTCCGGCAGGAAAAGGACAGCGTGTATCTCTTTACTATGAAAATCTAGGGGATTGGGCTGCGAATAATGTATATAGAGAATTCAGGTTCATACCGACAAAAGGCGCTGCAGGGGAGGTTTAGTAATGACAAAATATTATATTTCAAAAGACAACAGAATAGTTTTATTTGACGAGGATTTGCAAAGGCTTGTGAATACATTGCGATTTATGCCGCAATACGCGGGGCTCGAGATTTTTGAGACGGACAAAGAAATTATCCAGAGGAATGGTGAGTTTGCTTTTAAGGAAGACATCCAGCCTGAACTTTTTGCAGAAGCCAAGGCGAAACGGCTGGAAGAAAACAAAGAAGCTTACGAGGCTGCGTTAAAAGCGGGTGTAACTTATAAAAATGCGTTATTTGACTGTGATACGCTGGCAGCGGTGCGGGTGATGGGTCAGATGGCGGCAATGCAGGCGATGGCGATATCGGAGGAGCCGACGATTGATTGGTTTGATTATGATTATCAGGCGGTGACGTTGACTGTTGCGGAGTTTTTGGAGCTTGCGGGGTTGATTACGTTGAATACGCGGCGGATTGAGACGTTGAATTGCGGGTTTAACACTGCTATTTTGGGCGCTGGGAGTATTGAGGAGTTGGAGGCGATAAATATTTCATATTCAGCGGAGCAAGAATCCGCGGAGGTTTCTTCTTCCGTTGAAACTTCGCCGTTGGAGGAAGAAATTCAAGATTAGAATTGGAAAAAGGAGGATTATTATGAGTAACAAAGTATTAGAAATTCTAAAGGCAATTTTGGCAATGGCGCTCCCACATATTAAGGAGCTAATTGAATCGAAGGTCGTTCCTGCGCTAAAACGCAAGGCTTATGAACGGCTGGACGATTTTGCATCGGATAGAATTGAGGATTTGACGGAACTTTATGAAAAAATCCTGAAAACCGAAAATTCAGCAAAAAAAGAGGCTCATCTTGAGGGATTTAAGCTCGGCGTTGAGGCAATTTGTGCAATAGGCAAAAAGCTCGTCGACGCTGGCGAAGTGCTGAAAGGACAATTAGAAGCTTAGAATGGAAAAATTTATAGAATATGCTCCAATAATTATTGTTGTGATGGGTTTTTTCGTGGCGTACAAGGTTTTTGTCACCCCGGAGCAGCTTTCGGCGGTAAAGTCTGCATTGATTGAATATATGGCGGAACATTATGTTTCGGACAAGACTTATCGCGAAAATCACCGCAACTTGCAGGAGCAGTTGTCGTTGATTCATCAGGATATTAATGATGTGAAGAATTTATTAATCCAAAGGAAAGGGGAATAATGCAATTATCCGACTATTTTAAGCTGGAGGAGTTTACGAATTCCGAAACAGCGAAAAGTAAAGGCATAAATAATACACCTGACACACAGGTTTTGATAAATATTGTGCGATTGCATGACAACACGCTTTATAAACTGCGCAAAAACCTCGGGCATCCGGTGATTATAACCAGCGGTTACCGTTGTAAAGCTCTGAATACTGCTGTTGGCGGGGCTGCAAATTCACAGCATTTAACCGGAGAAGCGGTTGATTTTGTTGTACAGGGGCAAACAAACGCGGCAGTATTTAACTGGTGCAAAAAGAATCTTGAATTTGATCAGCTTATACTCGAGCAGTCCGGTTCTTCCTGCTGGATTCATATTTCTTATAAACTCAAAGGAAATCGACAGCAGGCGTTAAAATTTGACGGGAAAAAGTATATTTGTGCATGATAGTGATTTCTGATGCTCCCGCGGCAAGGCGGGGGCTTTTTTTACTGGCAAAAACTTGCATCACCCATGTCCGTGCATTTTGCGCTGTACTTTTTTGGCGGGTCGGCTTCCATGTTTCTTACGCGCGTGTAGTTCAGGGTGTTATATCGAAACGGTACAACTGTTACGCCGGAGTTTGTTGAGGCGTTTTTGACCCTTGCGGCGGTTGTTGAGTATGAAGATGGACTTGAGGACGCAGGTCTGTAAAGATAATTGCCAGAATAACCGCTTCTTGAGTGCGTATAGGTCGAATTAATCGACGGTACGGACGAATTGTAGTTTGAATATGAACTGTATGAGGATGAACCTGAGCGTGCGGCAGAATTGTAATAAGAATGTGATGAATAATAGCTTCTGGCTGCGGAGGCAGCGGAGCCGTAGCTGTTTGAATAGGCAAAAGTGCAGGATGCGGAAAGAAAAATGCTAATTAACAATAATAAATACTTCATGCTTCAATTTTAGCACATTACGCAAGAAATTCGCACAGGATTTCATTGGAAACAAGAATCCCTTGCGTTGTAAGCCTCCAACCTTTTTCAGTTCTTATCAAATGACCTGTTTTTTCGTATTTTTTAAGGATTTTTACATATTTTTCATCAAAATTGATTGAAAATTTTCTGTTAATTTTTTCAGAATCAATCCCCGCGCAGCGCCTGAAACCGAGGAAAATTTCTTCTTCGAGTCTTTCTTCGAGAGTAATTTCATGCTGATTTTCCGGTTTTTGCGGGTTTTTCAGGTAAGATTCCAGATTTGCAAAGTTTGAGTATCTTATTCCGCCAATATAACCGTGCGCAGCAGCTCCGAATCCGTAATATTCTTCGTTTTTCCAGTAGTTCAAATTGTGGCGAGAGAATTTGCCTTCACGTGCAAAGTTGCTGAACTCGTAATGTTCAAAATCGTTCAAAATCTCTATTGCTGCAAGATACATTTCAGCCTGAGCATCATCGTCGGCAATATTCGTGAATTTTTGTTTTGAAAAGGGTGTTCCCTCTTCAATTTTTAATCCGTAAAGCGAAATATGTTCAGGATTCAGTGAAACTGCGGTTTTTAAGTCGTTTTTAAATCCCCCGGCGCTCTGTTCGGGCAGTCCGTATATAAAATCCAGATTTATATTATCAAATCCGGCTTTTCTGGCATTATTGTAAGCCAAAACGGCTTGCTCTGCATTATGCAGGCGATTGGCGATTTTTAGGATTTTATCGTCAAAAGACTGAACCCCTAGGCTCAAACGATTTATCCCGCATTGCTTCAGGGCTTTTAAATATTCAAAATTGACTGAATCCGGATTTGCCTCGAGCGTTATTTCTGTTTTTTCGTCGAAATTCAGGCAGTTTAAGATTTTTTCCACCTGTGAAATCTCAAGCAGCGAGGGCGTTCCCCCTCCAAAGTAAACGGTTTTTAGCATTTCGCCTTTGTATTTGCTTTTTATCTCCACGAGGAGTTTTTCAATGTAAGCGGCCTGTTTTTCAGGCATGTTGTAAGAAACAAACGCACAATACCCACATTTTTGCTTGCAAAAAGGGATGTGAAGATAGGCACACCGAGGCATTAAAGCAATCTTTCGTGTTTAAAATGCTTTTCGCCGTTGCAGTATTCGCCTGCGATTTGACCGTTGCCATAAAGTTTGTATTTGTAAATTGTCAGCCCCTCAAGCCCTACAGGGCCTCTTGCGTGGGTTTTGTTGGTGGAAATTCCAACTTCTGCGCCGAGCCCGTACCTGAATCCGTCAGCAAACCTTGTTGATGCGTTGGCAAAAACGCCTGCCGAGTCAACAAGGTTCATAAAAAGTTCAATATTTCCGGGGTTTTTGGACAAAATACAGTCGGTGTGTCCGGAGCCGTATATATTTATGTGGGCAATTGCGTCGAAAATGTCCTTTACTGCCTTGATTGAAACGGTTTTGTCGCCATATTCGGTTGCCCAGTCTTCTTTTTCAGCCGGTTCGAGATTTTTGCAGATACGCCTGCATTCTTTATCTGCTTTGATTGTGACATTGTTGTCCTCAAAGGTTTTTACCAGTTCCGGCAAAAATTCTTCAAGGATATTTTTGTTAATCAAAATTGTTTCAACTGCATTGCAGGCGCTCGGGTACTGGATTTTTGCGTCAAGACAAATGTTTACGGATTTTTGAATATCCGTTGTCTCGTCAACATAAATATGGCAAATTCCGGCTGCATGACCGAGAACGGGAATTTTTGTGTTCTCCTGAATGAACCTGACAAGCTCATTTCCGCCTCTGGGTATCAAAAGGTCAATATATTTATCCATTTTGAGCATTTCATTAACATCTTCACGGGTAAGAAGCAGATTTATTGTGCCTTTCGGGAATTCTTCAACCTCAGAAAGCGCTTCATTTATAAGGTTTGCTAGGATAATGTTCGTATTGGCAGCTTCTTTTCCTCCTTTGAGAAGCACTGCATTTGCTGATTTTACTGCAAGGGCGGCAATTTGCGGAATTACATCGGGCCGCGCCTCAAATATAACGCCGATTACGCCGATAGGGCAGCTGACGCGGAACAAATCAAGCCCGTCATCAAGCCGCATTGCCCATTGCTTTTTGTTTACAGGATCTTCGAGGTTTGCGACATCTTTTATGCCCTGAATCATATCGCGCATTTTATTTTCGTCGAGTTTAAGCCGGTTGAATGTGGAAGCTGAAATTTCTTCATTTTCAAGCATTTTTGCCGCTGCGGCAAGGTCTTTTTTGTTTTCTTCAAAAATCTTTTCTTTATTTTCTTCAATTTTTTCGGCAATTTTTAAAAGCGCACGATTTTTCACCTCACAGTCCAAAGACGCGAGCGTGTAGGATGCCAGTTTTGCGTTTTGTGCCATAGTTTGAAGAGTTGTGGTCATTTATTTTGTCCTTTTTTTTATAAAAGTGCGATGTTGTCGCGCGTGATTATTGCGTCGTAATTTTTGTAGCCGAGGATGTCCAAAATATCGTCGGAATGGTGCCCGAGGATTTTTTTGCAGTCCGAACAGTTGTAATTAATCATCCCGCGTGCAAATTCGTTGCCCTCAGTGTCCAGAATGCTTACGATTTCGCCTTTCTGGCAGTCGCCCTCAATATTTAAAACGCCTATAGGCAAAAGGCTTGTGAATTTTTTCGTTAGCGCTTTTTTCGCGCCGTCATTTACGGTTAAACGCGCTTGAATATTTGTTGCGTAAGCAATCCAGCGTTTTTTGTTTGCAAGAGTTTCTGTGGGCAGGAAAATCGTGCCTAATTCCTCTTTTTCAAAAATGCGCTGGATGACATGAGGCTCTTTTCCGTTGGCGATAATGCCTGCGCCGCCGGAACGGGTGATTACTTTCATTGCTTCAAGTTTGGTTTTCATTCCTCCCCGACCGCCGCTGGAGGCGTTTTGGGCGTAGCTTTCGAATTCCTCATTTACTTCCTGCACAATTTCGATTTTCCTCGCGTTCGGGTTTTCTTTCGGGTTGTCGTCAAAAAGTCCGTCAATATCGGACAAAACTACGAGCAAATCTGCGTCAAGCTCGCTTGCAACAAGCGCGGAAAGCTTGTCATTGTCAGAAAAACTGATTTGGAATGCATCTTTGTAAAAAGCAAGCTCCTCGGTCGAAACCGTATCATTCTGGTTGATTACAGGGATAGCTCCGAGTGAAATAAGCGTGTTCAGCGTATCATGAAGGCTCAAATATTTAATTCTCTGGGTGAAATCTTCTTCTGTTAAAAGGATTTGGGCGGTTGTAAAGCCGTATTTGTCGAAACCGTCTTCATAAATCGACATAAGCCGCGATTGACCGACCGCTGCGCACGCCTGTTTTACGGACATGCTTTCATTTGAATCAACATTCAGCCTTTTTGCGCCTAATCCTACGGCTCCGGAGGTTACGATTATGACCTCTTTTCCTTGTTTTTTGAGTTTTGCGATATCTTCAATGAAAGTGTAAATTCTTGAAAGCGAAATTTCCTTGTCGTCATTGCGAAGAACGTTTGTTCCGAATTTGAAGACGATTCTTTCTGAATTTACTATTTTTTCTCTAATTTGTGCCTGATTCATAGGGTGATTATAGTTAAAACAACAAGAAAAGTAAATTGCGCTTCTTTTATCCCGCAAAATAATTTTCAAGAATTTCAAGTTCGGGTTTTTCTGAGCAAATCCGGCATTTTACGCCGATAGGAAGCGTGATTTTCTCTTTTTCGTGACCGATTTTGAGCCCTGAAATGATTGGAATATCTTTTTTAAGCTCTAAAAATATATCTTCGAAATATTCCTGCGAATCTAACCCTGTAAAATCACCAAGCACTATTGCGGACAGATTTTTCTTGAACTTTTCGATATTTAAAAGCTGCGTAAGCATTCGATCGATTTTGTAAGCCGGCTCGGAAACATCTTCGATGAATAAAACAAAATTTTCATCAGGGATAAAATCAAGCCCTGCAAGAGAGGCAATAGTCGCCAGATTTCCGCCCCAGAGAAGCCCTGCGGCAGTTCCCTGTTTGTAAATTTTAGGGTTTTCAAGCGGAAAAACCTTTTGTTCATCACAAAAAACATCCCAAAACGCTTTTTCCGTAAAGGAATCCGGTTTTTGTGAAAAATCTGCGCACGCCATTGGCGAAGAAAATGTTACGAGTCCGGTTTTCTTAAAAAACATGAGCGAAAGCGCCGTTATATCCGAATGTCCGGCGAAAATTTTCGGATTTTTTTTGATTATTTCATAATCAATTTTGTTAACGAGCCGTAGCGCCCCGTAACCGCCGCGTGTGGCGATTATTGCGGAAATTTCTTCGTCAAGAAAAAAATCTTGAATCGCTTTTAGCCGTTCTTTGTCGGTGCCGCAAAGATAATTGTGCTTTTTTGCGGAGTTTTCGGAGATTTTGACTTTAAATCCCTGATTTTCAAAATAATTTTTCGCATTTTCAAGCAGTGAAAGCTCCTTAACCTCGCCTGCAACCGACAATAAACCGATTGTGTCGCCTTTTTCAAGTTTTCGGGGTTTAAGAATTTTCATAAAATGCGCCTTTTTAAAAATTTTCAATTATAATTATATTATCATATTGGAAGTTATCCGCATAGCACGGGGAAAGAGTTTTGACAGAAAGATATTTACCGTTATACAGAAAATACCGACCGCAGACGTTTCATGATTTGATTGGTCAGGAAAATATCGTAAAATCGCTCAGCAATGCAATAAAACTGGGTAAAATTTCCCATGCTTATCTTTTGTGCGGCCCGAGAGGAACCGGAAAAACTTCATCTGCAAGGATTTTGGCGAAATCGCTGAACTGTGCTGAGGGCCCGACTCTTACGCCGTGCGGAAAATGCCCCAGCTGCCTTGATATTATAAATTCCACGCCGATTGACGTTGTAGAAATCGACGCTGCGAGCAACAGAAAAGTCGAAGATGCAAGAAATATCCTCGAAAAAATCCAGTTTGTGCCGGTAAACGGGCGCTACAAGATTTATATAATCGACGAAGTTCACATGCTGACAACAGAAGCATTTAACACGCTTTTGAAAACCCTTGAAGAGCCGCCGGAGAATGTTATTTTCATCCTTGCGACAACAGAACCGCACAAAGTGCTCGAAACCATCATTTCAAGATGCCAGCGTTTTGATTTCCGCAGGATTACAACCGAAGATATTGTAAATCACCTCGAAAAAATTGCCGAAAAAGAAAATATAAAGATTTCAAAAGACGCGCTTTTCACTATTGCGAGAAGCTCTGCCGGCGGAATGAGGGATTCTCTTGCACTTTTGGATCAGTTGAGCGTTATGGACGCACAGAAAGAAATTACTGCGGAAGATGTCAATGAAATGCTCGGCAGGCTTTCTTTTGACACGCTTTTTGAAATCGGAAAGTGCATTTTTGAGGCTGATTCTCAAACAGCGATTACTTTGCTGGATAAAATTTACAGCAAGGGAAATGAGCCGTATCAGATTGTTTCAAACATGATTATGTATTTCAGAAACATGCTGATTGTGAAAAATTGTGCAGATAGAAATATAGCAATGGATTTGACCCAGCTAAGCGAGCAAAATATTCTTAAATTGCGCGAACAGGTTGAAAATATTGAGGTTGAACAGCTGATTTATCTCATCGAACGCCTTTCATATTATTCAAAAGAAATCAGAGAAACGACCAACAGGTACCTCTGGCTTGAACTTTGCGTAATCGAACTTACATCTAATGTGAAATATTCAACTTATTCACAGTTGATTGAAAGAATCGAAGCGCTGGAGGCAGGAAGTGTCAGCACTCCTGTTTCTTCGACCGTGACAGCCGCAAAAGTCAACAAACCAGAGCCTCCGAAAACCGTTTTTGAGTCTACTCCTGCACCGTCTCCTGCTCCGGCGCCTGCCGCTCCGGTAAAAGAACCGGAAACTGCACATCCTGCGCCAGTCCGTCCTCAAATTCCGGAGACGGAAGAAATCAAAGAAGAAAAAATACTGGAACCGCCTTCCTCTGTGCCTTCTGCTGATGGCGATATTTCTGTTATGTGGGGCGGAATCCTTGGAAATATTGAAAGTATGCCGTCTAGAATGTTTTTCCACAGCCTTTCCCGACCGGTTTCGCTTTCTCCTGATGAAATTGTGATTTCGTTTGCAAAAGAGATTTTTGTTAAGCAGGCAAAGGAAGATTCCAAAAATATGCCGCTTAAAAAGGCTGCAATGGAGTATTTTAACGTCAGTGACATAAATTTAACGATAAAACTCGCTGACGCATCGGATCCTGCGCCTGTCAGCCCGAAGCTGTCGCAAATTATAGAAAAAAAAAAGGAGCTGACCCCGCCTCCCCAGGCTGTAATTGAAAAGGAGATTGAGGACGAAAACGCGGAAGCGCTGAGTGCGGAAATTGCCCCTCAAAAGCCTTCAGAGCCCCAGCCGGAGAACTATTCTGACCAGACAAGGATGGTTTTGGACTTATTCAACGGAAAAATTATCGAATAACGGGCTTTTTCTGGTTTTTACTTATTATTTTAAAATTTTTTCTTATGTTAAAAGATGGACATAGGATTTATAACAATATATAATAATTAAGCATAAAAAGAGGAATTTAAGATGACAGAAGCAAGACGCTGGTATGATAAAGACCCTATTTTGAAAGAAGCGCTGGATCTTTTAAGATTGCAGCCTGCTGATACCCAGGCAGAAGCTGCCGATTATATTTTGAAGCTACAAGAACAGGTTGCGGCGGATGTAATCGAACGTTTGTATGACACAATCACTAAATATCAGGGCAAAGGCAACAGATGGTACGACAATGACCCTGTTATGATAAAAGCCATTGAAATGCTCAGGCTTGCGCCTCCGAAAATGCAAAGATTGGCTGCTCTTAAGCTGCTTTTGGCGCTGGAAAACAAAACCTCGGAAGATATTGAATAAAAATGAAAAGCAACCTGAGAGATGTACAAAATCTTATAGATAAACGCGGAATAGAAATTCAAAAAGTCGGCATAAAAAACGTAGATGTTCCTTTGATTATTCAAAGAAAAGGAACGGAAAATCAGGTTGTTTCTGCCCGTGCAAAAATCAGTGCATCATTGGATTCCTGCCATAAAGGCACGCACATGTCGCGATTTATGGAAATTCTCAACGAATGGAGCGAAAAAGAGTTGCTCGGAGTGGATATTAAAGGCTGTCTGGAAGCTGTAAAAGACCGTCTTGGTGCAAAAGCTGCAGAGGTGAAATTCACTTTCAAATATTTCATAAAAAAAACAGCTCCGGTCACAAAACAACAGTCACTTATGGCTTATGACTGCTCGTTTGAGGGCAGGCTCGACAATAATGACAGGTATAAATTCTTCCTCGGCGTAAAAGTGCCGGTAACCACGCTTTGCCCCTGCTCAAAGGAGATTTCGGACTATTCTGCTCATAATCAACGCGCTTTGATAAAGGTTTTGATTAGCTATGATGACAATCAGCACATCTGGCTTGAGGATTTGATTTCCGATATTGAAAAAAAAGCCTCATGCGAGGTTTTTCCTATCCTGAAAAGAGAAGACGAAAAATTTGTAACAGAACGTGCCTATGAAAACCCGAAATTTGTGGAAGATGTGCTGCGAGATGTTGTGCTGATGTTTAGAAATAACGAAATAATTAAATATTACGAAGTCGAAGTTGAATCCATAGAGAGTATTCACAACCATGAAGCCTGGGCATATCAGCTTGAGGCAAAAAAGGACGAAAGATGATTGAATTGTTTAACGAATATGTGCAGTCTATTGAAACATATGTGATGTTCAGGATAAAACAGGCTGCTGCAAGGCTGAAACCTGCTCTGGAAGCTAAAAACCGCGCACCGATATTCCTTTCAATGGGCGCTCCTGTGCAGGCTCCGCCGGAGTTTGTTGTTAATAAGCTCAAAGAAGCTCTTGATATGGACGGAATTCACACTTATTCTTCGCCTAAGGGCGAGGATTATTATCTTGAGGCGGTTGCTAAAAGGATGAAAAACCGTTTTGGTGTTGAACTTGACCCTAAAACAGAGATTTTTTCGCTTATTGGCTCAAAAGAGGGGCTTGCGAACCTCATAAGAGCCCTGTGCACTCCTGCACATGATAAAAAGGACAAAGATATTATTCTGATTCCTAATCCGGGTTATGCTTCTTATAAAGAAATGCTCAAAACCAATGGTGCAATTGGTTATCCTGTTCCATTGAGCAAAGAAAATAACTATATGCCTAATCTTGATGAAGTTTGGGAAAATTTGAAAAATGATGGTTTTGAGGAGAAAAAAGTAAAAGCTTTGATTATAAATTACCCCTCAAACCCGCTCGGTGCAACGTGTACGATTGATTATTTGAAAAAAGTAGTTGAATTTTGTAAAAAACACAAAATTCTTTTGATTAGTGACGCGGCGTATTGCGATTTGTACTTTGATGAGGCAAAAATTCCGCCAAGCGTTTTGCAGGTCGAGGGAGCAAAGGATATTGCCGTCGAATTTTTCAGTTTTTCAAAGCCCTATGCAATGACCGGCTGGCGTTTGGGCTGGATTTGCGGAAATAAAGAGGCTGTGGGCGCTTTTGGCCGTTTGAAATCAACAGTAGATACAGGACTTTTTAAAGCTTTGCAAAAAGCAGCTTCTGATGTATTAAATTCAAAAGAGGGCGACGATTACATAAAAGAGTCACAAAAATCGTTCAAAAGAAAACAAAAGATAATGGTTGACGGGTTCAGGGAGCTCGGCTGGGAAATAGAGAATGTACCTGACGCGACATTTTATCTCTGGCTGCCGGTTCCTGAGCGTTTTGGGTCATCCGAGGCTTTTACTGACGCAGTGTTGGAAAAATCAGGGATTGTTCTTGTTCCGGGGAATGCTTTTGGCGACAGGGGTGAGGGATTTTTTAGAATTTCGGCTGTTGCAACGGACGAAAAGCTGGAAGAAGTTATTTTGCGCTTAAAAGAAGACGGGTTTTATTTCGCAGGGTAAATTTCTTGAAATATCCTTTGTTTAGACGCCGGACTTTCACTTGAAGTTTTTACTTAAAAAACAGAAGAAAACGGACGAATTTTACTAAAATCGCCGCATTTACATCTCTGTCCCCAAAATCCAAGCATTTTTTCGCGATGTTTTAGGGATTAGCCGCAAGTTTTTGCCCGTTAACAAAATCAGCAAGTGCATTTATACGCGCTTTCAGCGTATATTCGCATTGGATTTGTTTTGCTCTTATTGATAGTTCAAATGCGCTTATTGCGGATTCGAACAACCCGTTAGCCCCGTTTGTTTCTTTTTTTGCCATAATACACGTTTCTTTTTTAATGCCTATATTTATAAAAACAATTTAATAACAAATATTACAAAATCAACAAAAAATTGTAATATAAGTTCACAAAAATAATCATATTTACTTCCCCGCTGATAATGCTATACTGGTTATAGCTTATCCTGAGAGGTTTAAATGTCAAAAATTCTTATTGTTGATGAAAATGAGGCAAATCTGACCGTACTTGAGAATATTCTTCAAAAAAGAGGGTATGAAACCGAGCTTTGCCACTCCGGTTCCGGAGCTATGGCGCTTGTGCAGGAGAAACCTTTTGATTTATTGTTGATAAATCCGGTTTTGTCCGACCTTGGCGGGTTTGAACTCTGCGCAGAGCTTAAAAAGGATGAGTTTTTGTCGAGAACTCCGGTGATTTTCATCGCCCCTGATGATTCGTACAATATTATGAAGGGGTATGAAGTTGGGGGTGTTGATTATATTCCTGCGCCTTTTAAGGAGCCCGAGGTTCTTGGTAGAATCGGTGCACACGTGAGAATTATCAAGCTTCAGGAAGAAATCGTTGATCAGCGCCGCTCTTTTGAGGAGAAAATTCAAAAAGAAGTGCAGGATATTACCGCAACACAGATGGCAACCATCTTTTCACTTGCAAAACTTGCACAATCAAAAGACGATTCAGGGCTCCACCTTGAACGTATTCAACGCTATTGCTTTGTTCTCGCAGAGGATTTGTCAAAAACTTCAAAATATTACAAGGATATTGATGAAAAATTTATAAAAGACATTCTCCACGCTAGTCCGCTCCATGATATCGGAAAAGTCGGCATTCCCGACCGGATTTTGTTGAAACCGGCAAGACTTACGTTTGATGAATTTGAAATAATGAAAACACATACCCTGATTGGCGCAGAAACGCTCCAGCTCGTTAAATATAAATTCGGAGATAATAAATTTATTGAAATGGGGATTGATATTGCGCGTTCTCACCATGAAAGATGGGACGGAAAAGGCTATCCTCACAAACTCAAAGAGGAAGAAATACCTCTGAGCGCAAGGATTATGTCCATTGCAGATGTTTATGACGCTTTGAGAATGAAAAGGGTCTATAAGGCTGCTTACACAAAAGAAAAGGCTAATACAATAATAGCAGAGGGCTCTGGCACCCAGTTTGACCCTGTTATGGTTGCGTCGTTTAAGCGTGTGGCGGACAAATTTGACGGTATATACAGAGAGTGGGCGGATTAGGCTGATGAAATTTCTTTTCAGGCTAATAGTGCCTATATGCTTGTTTTTTCTCTCTCTAAATCCTGTTTTCTCCCAGCAGACAGTGATTACCATACCTTCTTCCGATGTTTTGCCTTTCGGGCATATGATTTTGAAAGAATCGAACCGGTTTAGCCCGTTTGGTGACGGGTTTGTGTCGCTTACGCCTAATATGATTCTCGGTACCGGAAAAGATACAGAGGTTTCTTTTGGCGTGGGTACGAGTATTCGTGATAGAACAGATGTAAAACTCGATATGACTGCAAAAAAAGTTTTTCGTATTAAAAAGCGGACAAGGCTCACTGTCGGAGGCCGCCTCCAGCCGTCTTTGACTGCGGGTGAAAAACCGGATAGCATGATTTATGCCCATACATCGTTTCTTGTGAAAAAAACAAAAACTACATTAACTGCCGGTACATATGTCGCAGGATACAGCCAGATGCCTGACAGTACCGGCGTGATGCTCGGCATCGACCAGACTATCATACCTAATAAGCTTCGTGTTGTTGCAGACTGGATGTCCAGACAAGATTCCGGGTGTGCGCTTGCTGCCGGCATGAAGTTCAGGCCTGTTCCAACTACGTCATTTACGACGGCTGTTGTGATTCCGAATGACAGTGAGGACAGAGTTGCATTTTCGTTTTCTGTTTCCCAGTATTTGGGGCGTGTGTTACCTGAAAAGAAAAAGGACGGGGAGGAGCTCTGATTATGAAAAAATTATTCGCAGCCCTGCTTTTGATTCTTTGTACAAATTTTGTTTGTGCACAGGATTCGTTGAAAAATTTTTACAAAGCTGATTTGGAGTGCAGTAATTTCTCCGGACAGGATTTAACCGGTGCAAATTTCGAAAAGGCGGAGCTTGACGGGGTAAATTTTGAAAATGCCAACCTCACAGGTGCAAATTTCAAGGGTGCGGACATTGAGCGCTCGAATTTTAAAAATGCGAACCTTACAAATGCCGATTTTGAGGATGCGGATTTGGAGGAAGCAAATCTACAGGGCGCAATTATCAAAGGAACGAACTTTAAAAATACAGAGCTTGAATATGCAATTTGGGTAAACGGAAAAGTTTGCGGAGCTGGCTCAATAGGGGCTTGCTGGTAATTGATTTTAAAAAAACTATTCGGCTGTGTCGTTAATTTTGCAATTTTCCTCGCTATATCAGCAAATGCAAGAAATTAATTTTTCCGTTCCGATTCCCCCGGGCACGCAACATTTAAAAAACATCATTTACGCTTTTTGAGCCCTCCTCCATAGTCACTCCAAAATTAATTTCTTGCATTTTCAGGATTAATAAGAAATTTCATTAATTTTGCGAAATAAACTTGCATTTAATCGTTAAAATAACGATAATAAATATGGATTTTTACTTCAAAATACCCGTGAGAGTTTATTAGAAAGGGTAATACTATGACAGAATATGTATTTTTAGACGGCAAGTATTTAGATGCGACAACAGCCTCAATTCCGGTTAGAACGCACGCTTTTTTGTACGGAACTTCGGTTTTTGAGGGCATTCGCGCTTATTATAACAAGGAAGAAGACCAGCTTTATGCTTTCAGAATGAAAGAACATTTTGAAAGGCTCATAAACAGCGGGAAAATCATGCATATGCATTCAAAATATTCTGTTGATGAGTGGTGCGGGCTTGTTAAAGACCTTTTGAAAAAGAACAATTATCGCACAGACGCCTACATCAGACCCCAGATTTACAAAAGTGCCTGCAAAATCGGCCCGGGGTTGATTGATAATCCTGATTCCGTGTTGATTTTCTCATTTGCGATGGGGGATTACATTGATCTGGCAAAAGGTTTGAGCGTTTGTGTTTCAAACTGGCGCCGTGTTGATGACAATGCAATCCCTCCGCGCGCAAAAGTCAGCGGCTCTTATGCAAACACAGCTTTAATCATTACAGATGCAAGAAAAGCTGGATTTGACGACGCAATCGTGCTTTCGCAGCAAGGTTTCGTTACAGAAGGCTCTGCAATGAACCTTTTCCTTGTTGAGGGCGATACACTCGTTACCACACAAACTACTGACAACATTCTTGTTGGCGTTACAAGAAATACTATTCTGGAGTTGGCAAAAAATGTTCTCGGTTTGAAAGTAGTGGAAAGAGAAATCTCAAGAACAGAGCTCTACATTGCCGATGAAGCTTTCTATTGCGGCACCGGTGCGCAGGTCAGCCCTGTAACAAGCATTGACCATCGTCCTTTGGGAACGGGCGAAGTCGGCGTTCATACAAAAGAGCTCCAGAAACTTTACTTCGACGTAGTAAAAGGCAAGGTCGAAAAATACAAAAAATGGTGCACACCTATCTATGATTAATTTCTTAGGGCTTTGTGTTCAAAATTTAACATCTGCTGTTAAATATATTTTTAACAGAAATACAAAATTCCGCTCGGTAATTTCGCAGGCGGCAATGATTAGCTATGATTCGCTTTCAATATCGCTTATCATTGTTTTCATTGCGTCTGCGGTAATTGCTTTGCAGGTTTCAAAGCAGTTTTTGATGAGCGGAGCCGAGGGGTATGTTGGCGGATTCATTGCTGTAGCTCTTGTGCGCGAGATTGCGCCGGGGTTCGCTGCTCTTGCAATAGGCGCTCGCGCAGGAACAGCGATTTGCGCGGAGGTCGCAAATATGCAGGTTACAGAGCAGATTGACGCAATAAAAACGCTCCATGTTGACCCTGTCGGCTATTATTTTGCCCCGAGAATCCTTGCTGCGGCAGTTACTGTGCCGATGGTCGTGATTCTTGCTGAGTTTTTGGGTATTGTGGGCGGTATGATGGTCGCTTATGTTGCAATCGGGCTTCATCCGAATCGTTTTATGAACACGGTCTGGCTTTTCCTTAATACAAGGGATATTTATATAAGTCTTTTTAAGGCTTTTGTTTTCGGTGTTTTGATTACGCTGGTTTGTGCAACGCAGGGTTATGAAACCCGCGGCGGAGCTAAAGATGTAGGGATTTCGACGACGCAATCCGCTATAAAATCCACAATTTATCTTTTGGTTGCGGATTTTTTGATTAATATTGTGTTTTACTTATAAAGATATTGACCGGCAGAGCCGGAGATCCCCAATCAGGTTGGAGATGGCAACAAAGCTAAGTTGTAAGACTAAAAAACTGTTGTCATTCCCGCGGAAGCGGGAATCCCCAGCAAAGCAGGTCTGCAAGCGCAATAAAATCAATTTTTAGTCTTAACAAACTGCGCAACCAAATCAGCACAGACAAGACTTGCATAAAAGCAAAGCCATGGAATCAAAACTGCACCAGCAATCGTTAAAACAAGCACCATTGCTGCAAAATGGAATATTACACCCACTGCAACAAGCAAAAGCAAAAGAATTATGTAATTAAGCCAGTTTTCTTTCAAAAGCGCCCAGCCTTTTTTGAAATTTATGAATGAAAATACATTCATATCCTGCGAAAATGCCCCGCACATGAGCGGATAAAGCAGCGAATAAAGAGTTGTTAGCCCTGTGAGCGCAAAAATCAGCACAAAACCGATGAACATTATGAGCATTGAAAGAACTGATGTGCCCAATGACAATGCTCCCAGAAAAATCAAAAGAATAACCACCGCGAAGAACAAAACCGGCAGCACAAAAAGAAAATGCCCGACTGAAGTTTTTATGCCGGCAAAAACTATCCTGAAAAATTCTTTCCAGCAGGGCAAAATCTCCTCATTGCCGTGTATTCTGTTGTGAATTACCATAAATGGATAACCCGCGAGCGCAAACATAATTGCCGCGGCAAAAACAGAGCAGGTCGCCAGCAGCGCAACATAGAAAGGAACAGAACTCGTAAACGGCAGCACCATAAAAGGCACGCACAGCACGAATAGCGCCACTGCTGATAAAAGTCCGCCAATTGCGACTTTTCTGCCCCATTTCGAGTCTTCTTTTACAAATGTGAATGCATTTTCAAAATTTATTTCCATATTTATTCTCCAATGACTTCAATTACTTCTTCTTTGTTTATGCCGGCCAAAAACTGCCCCGCGATTTCAGCATTTAACAACAATACGTAGAACGAAAGCGGAACAACGGCAATTAAAGAGATTAATCCTGTTACAAGAAAGAGCAGAAAAGAAAACAACTGTGAGAGTATTGAAACTGCTCCGATAAGGCTAATATACAGAAGAAATTTGAATATGTGCCCTTTTAAAAACCCCCAGGCACGTTTGAAATTAAAGAAAGATGTAATTTTAAAATCTTGAGCATAAGAAAGGCTCATCAAAAGGCATAATGTAACAATGCACAGCAAATAAGCAATAATAGAAAAAATTAAAATGACAGAAACCGCCAAAGAACCCAGAATTGGGCCTATAAAAATAAAAAGAGTAATAAGAAACAATAAAAACGACAACGGAAGTATCAAAAGAAATGTGCCTATAAATGCTTTTAAACCGGTTATAAAATTTTTCTTAATCTGCCAATCAGGCATTATTTGTTCGTTTTGGTGAATTCTGTTGTTTATTATCTGAAAATAATACCCTATTGAAACACATGCGAAAAATCCCGCAATAACAGAAGCAGCAAGAGCAACAGGCGCATATTGCGCAAAAAGTTCTTTTATTTGTTCTTGTGAAAGAAATTCCTGAATTATGGAAAAAACAGTCGGAAAAAACATTACAAGGCAGCCAATCACAAATTTTTTGCCAAAATCCTTATCGCTCACAGGATGCGTAAACACATTTCTTAAATCAAACATAAAAACTCCTTTTCATAATCTCTAATTCTACTATTTTTTAAGCTTTGTTACAATCTGTTGTTTTTATAAAAATTTGTTTTAATATTTCTTAACAAACACGTTTAAAAAATTAAAAAAACGGGCATATAAATAGTATAGGGTACACTAGCTATATAAAGGAATAAATTTATGTCAATTGATTCAATCTCCACCTCCTCATCATCAGGCTCCTCGTATACAATGTCAACAAATGACGCAGAATACGAGAGAATAAAGAAAAAACTTGCGGCTCTTGGCATCGCATCTTCCGGCGATAAGGCAACAGATAAAGCAAAACTCGAAAAATTCGAAAGTGAAATGAAAGCCCAGCAGGAAAAAGAAACACAAAAAAACGATGAAGCCCAGAAAGCCCAGGCTGCGTCCGGTTCTGCTTCTGTTCCTGCCGAATGGCAGACAATCCTTGCGCAGGTTGGAATTTCTTCCTCCGGCGATATTGATACGGATTATAACAAGGCTTTGAGCATAGTTCAGGAAAAACTGGCAACCGCACAAACCGAAGTTGACAAAGAAAAATACAGAAGCCTCAAAAATCAGCTTGATGCATTTGTTTCTCAAAATTCTGCGGCTCCGGCGGCAGCTAATACCGCAAAAGTAGGCTCATCAAGCCTTGCAGAGCTGAATAAACAGTTACTTCTGGGATAAGGCAGGCTGTAAATCGATTCCGATAACCTCAATCCCCTTGAATTCCGAGCGGACTTTGTATGCGTATTCTGGATTTGACTGATTCATAAGATATCCTAAATATGCACCCAGTATGGCTTCCAGTTGTGCTACCGGAAGCATATTTGCTGGGAGCTCTCTGATTCCGAACTGGAATTTAAGGGCACTTTGAAACGCCTTGCAGTCAATGGGCGTCCTGTCTTTGTATATTCCGGCGAGCTTTAAAGAGCTTTTCAGCTCATGAATGTCAAATCTGAAAATATCAATGCCTTTGTCCTTGAGTTCTTTAAAATATTCTGTTCCTCTAAAAGAATAGCGCTGAATCCATTCGCTTTCTTTGTTAATGAGCCTGTTTGTTTGAATAAGCTGGTACTGGCGTGAGTAGAGCTTCCATTTTGCGTTGAGCATGGTGGGATTTTCCGGGAGAGCTATGTTAAAAACAGCATTTTGCTTGCCTACAAAGTTGTCCAGAAAATACTTTATGTCCTCCATTGTAAAAAGCTTGTCCAGAGTGATTACATTGAGCGAGGAATCCAAAACTGCCGCACCTGTTTCGGTTGAAGCAGCAGAACCAAGCGATATTCCTACGAAATATTGTTTGTTTTGTTTAAATTCGATGTTCATTTAATAGTTTTATCTTTTCCTTTTTTGTTGAATTGCAATACCCTGGCTTTCGTATAATTTTTCAAAATTCTGCTGTGAATCCTGATAATTTAAGACGGTGTAGTGTATTGCTTTGTTAACGATGTATAACAGAACCGGCAGTGTAATGATTATTGTTATTGCTGCAATAAATGAATGAATCATGATTCTTTTCATTCGTTTTTTAGCATTGCGTTTGTCCTCATTTACGATATATTCTCCGAGCATTTCATTAAAAACCTCAGAGCGTTTTTCTAACGACAGTTTTTCAAAGTAATCAACATATTTTGCGTCAGCTGTGACCACATATTTTTTTGCCTGCATTTTAGATGTATCAAACGACTCTTCAATAAAGGCACTTTCAGGCTGCGGAGCTTCTTCGGTTTCATCTGGAAAATCATCAGCACTTTGCATCGTCATTTCTTCCGAATCATTCGCCATGGCGCTCATTTTTCGGATTTTTGCCTGAAGCTTTTCGATTTCTTCTTTTTCGTTAAAGTTTTCGTCGGTTATTCCAAAGCCCTGCGGTATTTCTATATCGTCGTCTTTTTCTGCCATTATCCCTCTAAAATCTGTTGATTTAATAGAAAATTTTTGTGCTAAACTGTGTATATTATACTACAATTTATATCATATACACCAGATATAAAATTTTATCCGCCAAACAGGCAAAAACGGAGAGAGAAATGTTTGATTTTGATAAAAATATTTTAACCGGATATATAAAAAAATTAAGCGAGCCCAGAGTTCTCATAATCGGTGATCAGGCAATCGACGAAATGATTTACGGCGATACCGAACGAATTTCAAGAGAAGCGCCGGTTCTGATTTTGCGCCACGCAAACACGAAAATCATACTCGGTCAGGCTTCCAATGCCGCTCACAACCTCGCTACCCTTAATAACGGCAAAGTTTCCGCCATCGGGCTCTATGGAAATGACTACTATGCGCCCATTCTGCTCAATGCAATGAAAGAAGCCGGCATAAATACTGAATATATGGTTGAGGATTCTAACCGCCCTACCACTGTTAAATCAAGAATTTCCGGCGCAAGCTTTCATTCTGTAACGCAGCAGATTGTCCGCGTTGACAGGGTGGAAAATTCCGCTCCATCGGCTGAAATTGAGCAAAAAGTTATCGAAAATATTGAAAAGGCAATTCCTGAGCATGATGCGGTGATTTTGTCGGATTACAATATTGGATTTTTGACTGAAAACATAATCAGAGCGGCCATCGAAACCGCAAGAAAATTCGGAAAAATCATTGTTGTTGACGCACAAAAGGATTTGTGGCGCTATAAAGGCGCATATTCTCTCACACCGAATCAGCCTGATACAGAAAAAGCAGTCGGGTACTTTATCCGTGATATAGAAACCCTCAAAAAAGCCGGAAATGACCTGCTAAAAGCCACTGAATCCGAAACCCTGCTTGTAACCCGCGGCGGCGACGGAATGGCTGTTTTTGACAAAGACGGCACACTCACAGAGGTTCCTGTATTCAATAAAACCAGAGTTTTTGACGTTACAGGTGCCGGCGATACGGTTGTTGCGTCATACACACTGGCGCTTGCGTGCGGCGCGCCTCCAAAATATGCGGCTATAATCGGTAATATCGCCGCAAGCATCGTTATTCGTTCATTCGGCTGTGCGACAACCTCTATTGACGAAATATTGGATAGCTTGAACAAGATGAACATGGAAAATTACACAATAAAATTATAATTTAGCGAGGAGTTTAATTATTATGGATAAACTGAAACCGTTTGATTACGTAATACTTGCAGTTATTGCTGCCGTGCTGGCTATAGGCGTTCTAATTATAACCGGCGGAAATAAAAAACTGTCAAAAACCCCTGTTGAAGCAACAGAACCAATACAGTTTCAGGTTATGATTAAAGGTGTTTCCCTTACGGACACGGAAATCCCCTTTGTAAAGGGTGAAAAATCTTTTATTACAATCAGAAACGTGCCTTATACAGAACTCGAAATCACGGATGTGAAATATGCTCCTAAAAAATATCTTCTTGAAATTCCTAACCCGCAGCAGCCTTTTGCGATTATTGATGACCCGGTTCAGCCCTTTCAGTATGATTTAATCGTGTCTTTGAAAGATAATGCAAAAATCACCGACGATGGCGCTGTTGTTGGTGGGAATAAAATCAAAATAGGTATGCCGATTGTGCTCGAGGGCTTTAATTACCGTCTTGGCGGAACGGTTTCTAACGTAATCGTTCCCGGAAAAACCCAAAAATCCAAAGGCGAGGCACTTCCTATGGCGCAAGCCGTCCAACCCGGTGCAAAACCCGTTACTAACACACCGCAGCAGGAAAATACGGTAAAGGAAAATGATAAAAAGTAGTTTTTTGAGCTTGAAAAACAAAATTTACGGATTTTTCCAGAGAAAATGTGAACCGCTCGTAAAAAATTCCTGTCTGCTGTCGAATATTGATGCGCTGATAATGGTTTTTATCAGCCTCACGTTAATTGGCTCAACTTTTTTGGAAAGCGAAAAAATCGGGCTTCTCGGGCTTGGCGTTGTGGGGTTGACCATTGTAAAACTGTTCGTTAAAAAAGGCGCCGAGGCTAGAATAACCCCGTGGGACGGGGCAATTTTTGTTTATTTTGTGATTTGTCTTTTGAGCACGTTCAATTCCGAGCTTATTGCGGACAGTGTTCATGGATTTTTGAAAACTATTATTTATATATCGTATTATTTTTGCGCGGCAAATTATTTTCAAACAAATCAAAACAAAATCCGCTATTTTTTTCTGCTAATCGGCGTTCTTTGCTCAATTCAGAGCGTAATCGCAATCTGGCAAAACCTTTGCGGCGTTGAAGAAATTTCTACGTGGCAGGATACGAATTACGTGAATCCTGAAGATGTAATTTCCCGTGCATACGGCACTTTAAAGCCCTACAACCCGAATCTTCTCGGCGGCTACCTTGTAGCAGGGATTTCCGGCTTAATCGCAACCGCAATGCTTGCTTTTTCAAAGAAAAATTACAAAACTTTTGCAACAAGCACGGCAATGTTCTTCATCTGTGCTGCTGCAATCTTTTTCACAGGCTCAAGAGGCGCTTATCTGGGGCTCGGTGCGGTTATTTTCGCTTTTGTGCTCCTTTTTACAAAAATTATAAATACAGATTTCAAAACTGCTGAAAAAATCAAAAAATACTGGAAAATTCTTCTGGGGGCTGCTGCAGGATTCTTTGCGATTGTGCTTGTTTCTACCCCGCAAATCGTAAAACGGTTAATGTCCATTTTTATTTTGCGTGGCGATTCCTCGACTTCTTTCAGAATGAACGTTTATAATTCCTCCTGGCAGATGTTTCTTGACCATCCAGTACTCGGGATAGGCGTCGGAAACAGGACTTTTCGCGAAATTTACGGATATTATATGCTGACCGGTTATGACGCTTTAAGCACATATTCTGTGCCTCTTGAAATTGCTGTTGAAAGCGGAATATTTGCGCTGCTTGCATTCGTGGCGTTTATATTAATGTTTTTGTACAGAAGTTTAAAATTTATTTCAAAACCGCTTGAAAATGCACTCCAATCGGGTCTGCCCGAAAAGATAATCTCCTGTGCTGCAATATTAACCGTTGCAGGCGTGATGGTGCATGGGCTGTTTGATACAATATTCTTTAGACCACAGGTGCAATTCCTGTTCTGGACGATAATTGCAATTGGTTCTTCAGTTTTCTTCAATACTGCGGAACAGTGCAAAAATAGTGAAGAAGGAGTAAAAAATGAAACTCTCTAAACGTATAGCTCTTACGATTATAGCTCTGCTGGGTTTTATAACTTCAATAAAACTTACAATTATCTATTTTGACGTAAATTTCAACCCCTATGCGCTTTCAAGTTTTTGCTCCATAAACGAGTTTGTTGATTGTGACGGCGTTGCAAAAACTACACATTCGCAGTTTTTCGGCATTCCGCTTGCTATCTGGGGGCTGTTTCTTTATTTTATCTTCCTTTTCTTTACTTATGTTGATAAAATCAAAAAAATCAAATTTCTGGGCTTTCTTGAGGTTTTTGAACGGCCGGAAAGTTATATTTGCGCGCTTGGCTCAATTGCTTTTGTCATTTCAATGTCGCTGTTTGCGCTTTCTGTTTTTGAAATTCACAAACTCTGCATATTGTGCCTCGTAACTTATCTGTTGAACCTTGTAATCGCAATAGCTGCGCGTCCTGACGGCGAAAGTTATATTTCCGTGTTCAAAAACAGCTTTCAGGACTTCATAAAAGCTTTGAAAGTTAAGAAATACGCAATTTCCTTTGGGATACTCGTCCTGATTGCGGCTGTCTTCCTTACGTACACAACAGTTTCGGATGTTATGGCTCCGCAGGTAAAAAAACAGAAAGAATGGAAAGAATTTACAAAAGGCGTTGACAAATCCGGCGCTGCAACCGGTAATATCCTTGGCGATCCTGACGCAACCGTTATAGTGCATGAATATACGGATTATCAGTGCCCGTTTTGCTTTGTGCTGAACACAATGCTTCATCGGGCGGTTCATGAGCTTGATAATATAAAAATTGTCCACCACAATCTCCCTCTGGACAGCGATTGCAACAAATATATGCCCGGACAAATGCATCAGGGCTCCTGCCTGCTTGCTAAATACGCAAATGCCGCCGCAAAGCAGAATAAACTCTGGGATTTGAACATTTTTATGTTTGATAAAGAGAATCTGACCGAAGAAGAACTGTTAAAAGGTGCAAAATCGCTCGGAATCAACGCTGAGCAGCTAAAAATCGACGCCCACAGCGAAGAAGCAGCCAAACAGCTCGAAAAAGAAATAGATGATGCCACAAAACTGGGAATAGACGGCACGCCGGCTATTCGTATTAATCTTGAAACGCATATTGGCATTGAACCGTATGAAGATTTAAAAGCCCGCCTTATAAAAGCCGGCGCAAAAGAGAAGAAATAGCCCATGCCAAAAACGATTCTTCACGCTTGCTGTGCTGTTTGCTCTGCTTATCCGGTTGAAAAGCTTAAATCAATGGGTTATGAACCGATTGTTTACTTTTTTAACCCGAATATTGCCCCGAATGAAGAATATGAGCGGCGCCGTGATGAATTGGTTAAATACTGTGAGAAAATTGGCGTTGAGCTTGTTGTTGAAGACGGTTCCCATGAAAATTGGCTTGAATTTATCAGCGGACTTGAAAATGAACCCGAAAAAGGCAAAAGATGTGAAAAATGCTTTGAATACAGGCTTTTACAAGCGGTTCGCAAAGCAAAAGAACTCGGGATTTCTAACTTTACAACAACATTAACCGTAAGCCCGCATAAAAATTCGCAAATCATCTTCAAAATCGCTGAAAAAATCGTCGCTGATGAAAGGATGCGCTTTATAGCTGAGAATTTCAAGAAACAAAACGGCTTTTTGCGCACAATGGAACTTGCAAAAGAAAACGATTTTTACCGCCAGAACTATTGCGGGTGTGAATTTAGCATTAGGAATTAAATTTCAATATCAATCTCTTTGCCGAGCTTATTCACCGCCTCTTCAAGGATTCCCGGGAGTTCTGAATTTTTGGCGTTATCGATTTTCTGTGAAAATTCCCCTATAATCGGGTATTTTTGATTGATTTTTTCTGACAATGCCTTTGCAAAGTGCCTAAACCCTACGCAGCCCGTGGCTTTGGGCGGTTGTGGGTGAAGTGTTGTTATTACTGATTTTACACCGGTCATGCCTTTACCCTGAAAAAGCCGCAGTGAGGTTGTTTCCAGAAGATCAAATGTCTGGAGCCTTGCGTTAAATGATGGTTTTTTATCTATAACTTGCATATTTTAAAAGTAAGTCAAAGCTAACTTCTTGTCAAGGTTGGATTTTGTGGCTTTTAACTATTATGTTAACTTTTGTAATGATTTCTCCTCTTCTTGAATTTCAAAAAGAGGATTTGTTTTTATATATATGTCAGACATAAAAAATATATCAAGATTGAGATATGAAAAGAGTAAATGAGTAAGAAGAAGGAGTAAACTATGAACGTATCAGCAATTGGAGCAAACCCCTACGGAGCTAAAGCAGAAACAGCAGGAACACTGGCATATAAGCCGCGTCCGGAAGCAGCAGGAACACTGGCATTCGGCGCAGAAACAGCTGGCTCGTTGGCTTTTGGTAATGATAAGGGCGGTTCGCTTAACGTAATGGCATAATTACCGTTAAAATCAGGCAGCTACAAGACTGGAGAACGAGGATGAATGAAATCCGGCTAGTTAATTACACACTAATCACGGCTTTGGTTTTGCTTCTGGCAGCATATGTTACCTCGATGCAAAGCCTTGCGCAAACAAACAACCAAGACATGCAAATTTTATCAGTAGCGACTTTACAGTACTAAAAGAATCAAACAAATTGCACACAAAATTTTAAAGCACCTTTTAAAAAGGTGCTTTTTTTTATTAATTTTTCAACTAATTTTGAGCTTCTGCTTCTTTTGCTGCGCTGTAGCAGTCCTTGCACAAAACATCTTTTGCCGGATCCGGCTTAAATGGCACGCGCGTGTGGCAGCCGCATTTTGAGCATATAACGTCATACATTTTTTTTCTGTTTTTTTGTCTTCTTGCTTTTCTGCATTCCGGGCAGCGTTTTGGTTTGTTGACAAGTCCTTTTTCTGCGTAAAATTCCTGTTCTCCTGCGGTGAATACAAATTGTGCTCCGCAGTCCTCACATACGAGGGTTTCGTCTTGGTACATTTAGTTTTCTCCTTAAATAATAAACCTGTAAATTGCTAAGATAATCCGGACAAAGCAGAACTTAGAACTTACCGCATTTATTTTATAACTTTTTTCAAATTAAATCAATAGCGGCCGTTCAAAAACTCGTCCAGGGACTGTTTTAACGAAGAAAAAACGGTGTCAATCGGCGGATTAGCATTTATGACTTTAACGCGCTCCGGCTCTTTTTGCGCAATTGCCAGATATCCGCTCCTGACGCGTTTATGGAACTCGATTCCCTCTGATTCCATCCGGTCTTTTTCAGAGCCTACGCGTTTTTGGGCGATTTCTGTGTCAACATCGAAAACAAATGTTAAATCCGGCTTATGCCCGCCCGTTGCAAGGTCGTTCAGGTAGTGAATCTGCTCTAAATCAACGCCCTTTCCGTATCCCTGATAAGCCACAGTTGAATCTGTATGCCTGTCGCATAGCACAACAGCGCCTCTTTCGATTGCTGGAAGCACAATTGTGTCAATATGTTGGGCTCTGTCCGCCAAAAACATAAAGGATTCGCATTTTGGCGAAACATAACCGTCATAATGCAGCAAAATTTTTCTCAATTCGCAGCCAAGCCCCGGTGCGCCGGGCTCGCGAGTTGTTAGAACCTCAAAACCTTTTTCTTTAAGATATTTTGCCGTAAGCTCAAGCTGGGTAGTTTTTCCGCAGCCGTCAGCACCCTCAAACGTAATAAAACAGCCTTTTTTCATCATCCAAACCTAGATTCTGTCAAAACCCGTGTATTTTCTGAGGATTTCGGGGATGATTACTGTGCCGTCTTCCTGCTGGAAGTTTTCAATGATTGCTGCAAAGGTTCTGCCAACGGCAAGCCCTGAACCGTTCATCGTATAGCAGTAGTTTACTTTTCCTGTTTCTTTGCTTCTGTATTTTAAGCCGGCTCTGCGTGCCTGAAAATCGCCGAATACCGAGCAGCTTGAGATTTCCTTGTAGTCGTTATAAGACGGCATCCAGACTTCAAGGTCATAGCATTTTCTGGCTGAAAATCCAATGTCGCCCGTGCAAAGTTCAACCCTTCTGTACGGCAATTCAAGCAATTCAAGCGCGCGTTCAGCGTTTTGGGTAAGTTTTTCATGTTCTTCGGGTGCCTGTTCTGGTGTTGTGAGTTTTACGAGCTCAACTTTGTTAAACTGATGAACACGAATCAGCCCGCGTGTATCTTTTCCTGCAGAACCTGCTTCACGCCTGAAACAAGGCGTATAAGCCGTCATATATTTTGGCAAATCGTCTTCTGATAAGATTTCGTTGCAATAAATGTTCGTAACAGGCACTTCCGCGGTCGGAATAAGGTACAAATCTTCGTCAACACATTTGTACATGTCTTCCGCGAACTTTGGAAGCTGGCCGGTGCCGGTCATTGCCATTGAATTTACGAGAACGGGCGGGAGAATTTCTTCATATCCGTGCTCTGTTGTGTGCAAATCAAGGAAAAAGTTGATTATTGCGCGCTCAAGCCGTGCGCCTTTGTTTTTGTAAATATAAAAACGCGATTGCGAAATTTTTACACCGCGTTCAAAATCAACAATATCTTTCTCCGTAACCAAATCCCAGTGAGCTTTTTGTTCAAAAGACGGCTTTTTTACTTCGCCGACATATTTGCGGGCGACATTTGCCTCGTCGCTTGAGCCTATAGGTATGTTTTCGTCAGGGATATTGGGGATTGTGAGCAGGAGATTTCGCTGTTTTTCGTCGAGTTCTGTTTGCTGTTCTTCAAAAGCCTTGATTTTGTCACCGAGTTCTCTTACTTCTTCCTGGATTTTGTCGGTATTTTCGCCTTTTTTCTTCATTTCACCGATTTTTTGAGATTCCGATTTTCTCAAAGCACGAAGTTCATCCGCCTGCGTCTGGATTTTTCTTCTTTCAACATCGATTTCAAGAACTTTGTCCACAGAAAGCTCAGGATTTCTACGCTTTAAAAGCTCGTTAATTTTTTCGGGATTCTCTCTAATCAGTTTAATATCTAACATTTTTTCGCTCCGTAACTACATTACTTGACTTAATTTTAGTAAAAACGCATTGAAAAATCCAGAAGATTTATTAAAATTAAGTTATGATAAAGACTTTTTTCAAATATTTTTCCGTAGTTGCAATATTTTTTGCGATACAGATTTTTGCGGGCGCTGATGTTACTTTCCGCGGGTACCAGCCGATTTCGCTTGTAAAAGGCTCATTTTTGAAAGCCATAAATCTTCGCGAAGTCTCCACAGATACTGCAAAAATCGGCGATTCCGTGTATTTTATCAATCCGAGCGATGTTTTTATCGGCGAAACCAATGTAATTCCCAAAGATTCGATTTATCAGGGGGTTGTAGAATCAATAATCGAACCGCTCGAAGGCATTAATGCGGCGATGAAGATAAAAATCGTAAAATTAATCACCACAAATAAAATTGAATACAACATGGACGCCTACGTGATGTGGAAAGGTACAACAACCATCGGCGGCGACCTTTCTCAGGTACAGTATTACGCCAGAATGCCCCACTATTCAACAATGTGCCCCAAAGGTTATCTACAGCTGGTTCCGACGACCTTGCGCTATCCAGGAGAACCTAGAGGGCTTCGCGCAGGTGAGGAAGTTACTTTCGTGATGAATAGCGATGTGCCGCTTTACCGGAATTAGCCGGAATTCAGATTTTGAGGGTAATAATTAATAAAGATTTGTATTTTTTGTAACAAATTCCGCTATATCAATATTTTCTGCTATTTTTATGCTATTTCTGATTTTGTTAAACATTTTTTGCTTCCTTTCGCTATAATTTGTCAAATTTTGTTTTATTTAAATTCGATAATCAAAAAAATTTGCTATTTAAATATATACTTTGTAACAAATGTTACAAAATATAACGATATGTAAAGATAACTTGAAATTGCCTCAAACTCAAGCCACACTGATGGTATGGTATGGGATGGGGTAAATTGTCACTTTGTGGGATTTTTTAAAATTTTTTTGAAATTCCGAAATCTTCCTCGTTTTTATATAAACATAATATAAAGTTTATGTAAAAATAAGGAGAGCAAAATGACAGACGTAATTAGAATTGTTGGCGAAAGAAAACTTGTAAACTCGACATCAACAACCGAAACCTCATCAAAAACCATTCAGGATACGACTGAAACCTGGGAAACTACTAAAAAAGGCAAAGGCTATAAAAAAGTAGAAATTCCGCTAGGCGGAAAGGCCGATGCACCGACTGACGACGGAATTTCCAAACCAAAAACCGAAGAACAGCTTGAAAATCTTGCAAAACTCGCACAAGCAAGAGATTTTATGAAAACCGAAGAAGGTGCAAAACTTGCTCAAAGTCTGCTGAATCAGGATATGGATATTTCAAAAGGGCAGAAAAAATGGCTAAAGAAAAACGGAATTGACCCTGATGCTTTTGTTCAGGAATGGAACAAAGCCCACCCGGAATCCCAAAATAATAAATTTCGCGATGCATCCGCAGCAGAAGCGCAAAAAGAAGAAATGGGCACGCTCGCAAACTCACATTTGGGCGTTGATACCGAAGAATTACCCCAAAATCGTGCAGATAAGAAAAATATTGAGGTCAGAAACAAAAAACCGAGAAATTTCTGGCAAAAATTGTTCACCAAAAAGGAAAAACAGGTCATTTCCGACGATAAAAAATATGCGCAGACAGGCGGTTCAAAGGTTAACCTGCATTCGACGCAGGAGGCGGAACGAAATGCTGGTTATTTAAACGATGTTTCTGATGATATTGCGAAAGCCGGAAATGATTACCTTGAGGCTTTTGACGGGCTTTCAAACGGCAAAAAACGCAGAACTTTCAAGGAAATTGACGAAAATGGGAACACCGTCAAAACAAAAGTCGTTTACAACAAAGACGGTTCCGCCAAAAAAGTCGTTACAAAGGGCAAATCCAACGGAAAACTCGTTGTAAAAGAAGCAAAAGACGGCGATATCACGGTAAAAGGCGATTTGCAGTCCGATTTTGTTTACGAAAAGAACGGTAATGTCAAAGAAATTTATACAGATAGATTCAAACAGGACGCACTTTTCTCCACAACTACTATCACAAATGACTACGAACGCACTATTATTGAAAAAGAAAAATGTCCGCAACCGCCGGCACCGCCCGTACCACCTGAAAAAACGCCAATTCGCGGAGGACTTGCTGCAGATTTTGTGAATGACCAGAATCCAAATGGAATGGGCTCGGTCGAGGGTTCTGTAATCAGAACGGAATTTGCTGAACACGGCGCAGCGAAAATGGCAGCAGCATATTGCTCTTATACTGACGAAAATGCTCCGGCTCAGGCAAAAACTTTATGGCAAAAGGCGCCCGGTGAAATGGCAAACAAATACAACGCCGAGCACCTGACTCAGGCTTTGATTAACGATTCTGAAACAAAACAGGTGAATGAAAAGGCGATTGCCGATTTTATCACCGAACTCAGAAGAAGCGGCAACAAACCCGCACTGCGTGCCGTTAAAGATGCAATTTCAAGGCACAATAACAACGTGAATAAGCTTTCGTCCGAAAAAAGAGGCTTTGATGAGGGCACAAGAACGCTCAATCTCCCTGTATCTTCCGCTGAAATCGCAATCGAATGGCTGATGAGCAATACAAAAATTTAATTTACATAAACTTTAGCCGTCCTGATAATCGGGGCGGCTTTTCTTTTGTTTATAGGTTAAAGGGCGCAATCGCTCTATCCAGAATCCCGATGCAGTGCGCAATTACAATTCCGTAGTTTGTTATGGGCGTGTTTGCTTCTTTTGCTTTCATAATTCGCGATAAAATTTCACGGCGGTTGGTCATGCAGGCGCCGCAGTGGATTACCAGCGCAAATTCGCTCAAATCCTCCACAAAATCATGCGAAGAATGATATCCAAACTCAAGATTTTTCCCTGTTTTCTTTTTAAGCCAGCGTGGAATTTTTACACGCGCAATATCGTCTTCAATCTGATGATGCGAGCAGCTTTCTGCGATTAAAACCTTTTGTCCGTCTTTCAGGTTGTCGATTGCTTTTGCTCCTTCATAAAAAACGCCCAAATCTCCTTTCAACCGCGCAAAAAGCATTGAAAATGAAGTCAACGGGATTGATTTTGGCACGATTTCGTCGACTTCTTTAAATGCCTGCGAATCCGTAACCACCAGAGCGGGCTTTTCTTTTAAATTTTCAAGCGCATTTTTGAGTTCTGTTTCTCTCACAACAAGCGCCTTTAGCCCGTTGTCCAGAATATCTCTCAAAGTCTGAACCTGCGGCAAAATTATCCTGCCTTTTGGCGCTTCTTTGTCAATCGGAATCACAAGAACAACCGTAGAATCGGGCGGTACAAGGTCGCCGAGAATTGAGGGCGGATTTATGAAATTTTCCGGAACTGAAGCGACCAGCTGCTTTTTCAACTCAAAAACCACCTCACGACCTGATTTTATGCTTGTTTGCAGCGGTTCTTTTACGTAATTTTTAATTTTATCGAGTTTTTGGGGCGAAATCGTTTCAATATCTGATTTATTTATCACTGCGAGCACAGGAATTGAGCGGCGTTCAAATTCTTTGTACAAATTGATTTCAAAATCATCCCATCCGTTAAAATCGCAAATTATGACGGCAATATCCGTCCTGTCAAAGATTTTTTCCGTTTTTTCGACCCTCATTGCACCGAGGCTTCCATTGTCGTCAACTCCAGCTGTGTCAATGAATACAACAGGCCCGAGCGGCAGAAATTCCATTGTTTTTTCAACCGGATCGGTTGTTGTTCCTGCTATTTCTGATACAATCGCCACTTCCTGATTGACAAGTGCGTTCAAAAGCGATGATTTGCCTGCATTTCTTTTTCCGAAAATCCCTATGTGCAGGCGGTTTGCTTTTGGCGTTTTGTTGAGCATTTTAATTTTCCTCTCCGGATTTGATTTCCTCTGAAATCTCTTTCATAGACGTGTTTACACAGGCAAAATAGATTACCGTGATGATTGTTATCAATATCATTATAATAATCTGGTGCACAAATGCAACAGCCAGCGCCTGCGACTTGGAAACGTGATAAATCCCGAGCGCAAGAATGTACGCAAACTGATATGGCCCGATAAACACTGAAGAGGAGGGGATTACCGTTGAAAGAGCTACGAAGCTGATAACAAAAAGTGCGCTGGAAAAGCCGATTCCCAGTCCGAACCCCGAAATCAAAACATAAGTCACAAAACACTCGAGCATCCAGGCTATCATGCTCATAAGAAATGCCCCCCAGAAGCATTTCGGGTCATTCAGCACTGAAAAACCATTCATAAATAACTCAGAAAGCCCGGAAAGTTTGTCGATAATTTCTTTGTTTTTCTTTAAAAACGGCAATTTCTTGAGCCATTCAAAAATGGAGGTGATTTTTCCTGTTTTAAAAAGAACAAAAAAGAAAATAAATGCTCCGAAGAATAAAACAGCCGAAAATATAGCCATTTCAATGACTTTCTGGTGTTTAAAATACAAAAGAATCGCCGTATATAAAATCAAAAGTACTGAAATCCCGTCGATTATCCTCTCGAGGATGATTGAGCCGAGGAGTTTCATTTTACTTTCGCCGATTTTGTTACCGACATGCACCGCGCGCCAAAAATCGCCTGCGCGCGCCGGAAGATAGCTGTTGAGTGTATTTCCGGCCGTAAATGAAAAGAAAGCTTCATTTACACTCAGTTTTTTATCGTTGCAAAGCAGATATTTCCAGCGTGCGCCTCTTATGTAAATCCCCAGAAGATAAACAGGTACAAATATCAAAAACGCACGAAAATCAAACCCCTTAAATGTCGCAAACAGCTGATGCAGGTCGATTTTCCAGAAAATCAGCAGGATAAAAACCGCGCTGATTAAAATCCCGAGTATTTTGTTTTGATGTTGATGTTTTTTCTCCAATTATTTCACCTTTACGATTACTTTTATTGAGGATTTTTCTTTATTTCTTTCAAATGCCTCAATTGCCTCATCAAGCTCAAAAACGTCGCTGATAAGCGGTTTTACATCAATTCTTCCGCTTTCAAGAAGCCTCAATGCCGGAGCAAACTGCCCGCATCTTGAACCGACAATCGTGATTTCGTCGACCACAACCGGAGCAAAGTTAAATTCTTTTGAAGCTGCAATTGTGCTTTTCAAAATAAGCGTTCCGCGTGGTTTTGTGAGCGCTAAAGAGGTTTCAAACCCTGAAATCGAGCCGGTTGCTTCCACAACAAAATCGTATTCCTTTTTAATCTCAACATCGGAAAGGAGTTTTGTTTTTACGCCCTGATTTTTGGCGATTTCGAGCTTGTTTTCGTGTTTTCCGATTAAAACCAGATCCAAACCTGCTGCATTCAGCGCCAGAGCAATCATTAACCCTAATTTTCCGTCGCCGAGAACCACAACTTTTTTATAGGGCGGAATATGGATTTGCTCAAGGATTTCGAGCGCAGCAGCCAGTGGTTCTGTAAAAACAGCTTCTTCATCCGTAACATTTTCGGGGATTTCAAGCAGATTTTTAACGGGCAGGCAAACATATTCCGCAAAGCAGCCCTCTCTTTGCCAGATTCCCAGTGTTGAGCGGTTCGGGCAATGGCGCTCGAGCCCCTGATGGCACCATTCGCATTCGCCGCAGCCGCAATTTATCTCTCCAACGACGCGTTTGTTAAGTAGGGATTTGTCATCTGCGTTTATTTCTTCAACAACGCCGGTAAACTCGTGTCCGAGCACGCCTTTGTAGCCCATGTAACCTTTTGTGATTTCATAATCCGTGTTGCAAATGCCGATTGTGTTCACTTTTATCAGTGCTTCGCCTTTTCGGGGCGAGGGTTTTGCATAATTTTTATCTAATTTTAATCCGTTATCAAAAACTACCGCTCTCATTTTTGCTCCTCGTTTAGTTATAAAAATGGGGAATTTAGCGCCTTTAGCTCTTCATATTTTAATCCCGCTTCGCCCAGCTCCTCCGCTGTAATCCCGAAAAGCGTTATTATATCGTTTGTTTCAGGGCTAAGGTCGTTTTCGTTGATTCTTTTGACGATTTCCTGTATCGCATCAGCACGTGAAAGCCCGCTTTCATAGGCAGAATTTGCTGTTTTAATCTTTTGAAAATTTCTCTTTTTCGCTTTTCCCATTGAGATGATTTTAGTGCAAAAAAAGAGTATGTACAAGTTTATGTTTGAGGATTTATTGTGTTAAACAAGACTGGGCCTACAGATAATAGAAGCGTGTTCTCCAGTCTTCCAAAGTCATTTTTCAACGCCTATGAGCGAAGCGAATCGAGCTAAAAAATGAATATCCTTACGTTTTACGCCAAAGCAATAATCTACATAAACCCCTTAAAAACCTCACTTTCAGGCTTTTCAAAACTACTCTTCAGCTTCTGCTCCTGATTAAATCTGAATTTTGTGAAAAGATTTGAGATTCCGGCAACGAAAAAGCCCATGACACCGATACTGAACAAAAACGGTACACTGAAAATCAAGACTTTTTGTTTTGTGAGCCTTTTAAATTCCTCTTTGTAGGAGGTATTTTTTCGTTCGGCAATTTTTTTCGCCAGAACTTCGATTTCTTCAAAAGAGGGCGTTTGAAAGTCTTTAGAAATTGTTTCTTTGCATTTGCCTGCTTTTAAAAGAAGCCTTTTGAACCCTTTTTCGAAAAGTTCGGAACCTGTGATTATATAAAATCCGACCAGAGGATAGCGGAAAAGCGTTTCGAGAAAATTCTGTTTCCCTCTGTCTTTTGCGGCTCCGAAATAACCCGCCCCTCCGATTAAAACGCACGAAGTCAGCTGCCCTTTGCTCAAAACCAGCTTCCCATCCTGCTGCGCAAAATCAAGGCTGAAATATTTGTTGAAAAAGTCACGTTTTTTAGCGTTATTTTTGAAGAATTTCGTGCCGGGCGCCAGAATTAATTCACTCACCCCCTGCAAAGCATTCGAGTTTTGTCCACGTTTTGCAATCAACGCTCCGAGCCCCAAACATCCGGCAAAAATCCCTGCTGCGCGCAGGATATTCTTCTTGGCGCTTTTTTCGACCCTTTTTTGATAATCTTTGCTTTCTTCTTTCTTTTCAAGACTTGCAATATTGTTAAAATCCGCTTTTTTAAAGGTTTTCAGCGTAAAAAGATTTTTAAAATAATTAAGCGTAAATTCGGTCAAAGGAATAATCATCGCGCTTAATGCTATTGCCGCTTTTGCCGGCAAAATTTTCTTGTTCAGTGCGGAATTCGTCTTTAAAAGCTCAACGGCGGGTTTTGAAACCAAATCTTTTGCTTTTGGGCTCAGATTCTTCGAAAAAGCTTTCCTTGCGATTTTTTCTCCGATAAGCGCCGGTGCAAAATAAACGAGCGCACTTTCTGAGAGCTCAAGCATCGAATTTTCTGCTAAATCGGCTTTTGAACGGGCAAAAACAGCTTTCGGAACAAGACATGTTCCTGTGTCTTGAATAAATCTTGTCGTAGAAAGACCTGACGCCTGTTCCTGCGAATAAACGAACTTTGCTGCTGATTTTAGGGGTTGGGCTAATGTATTAAATAACGTAACTTGCATAAAACTTTCCTTTTAACTAAAAAACCTGCACAAACAGTACAGGTTTTTCAAAAAATTTTATGCTGAACGACCTGTACTAAACTACAGGCGCCACCAGTTATTTAAATTTGAAAAATTATTCATCATAGCAAAACCAGTATAAACCATAAAATCCTACTGTCAAGACAGATGGTCAATATAATCTTTCAGTACAACAGCCTGATTATCCTTTGTATCTTTTGCTGCGTAAAGCAAGGTTACGTTTGATTTTTTGAGCAATTCCTGAATTTTTTCAATCTCGGGGTTGTTTTTTAATTCTGCTTTGTATTTTTTGGAAAATTCTGCGAATTTTTCAGGGTCATGATTGAACCATTCGCGCAGTTCTGTGCTCGGGGCGAGGTTTTTCAGCCACTCATCGTAATCAACTTCCTCTTTTTTCAACCCTCTAGGCCACAGCCGGTCAACGAGAATTCTTACCCCGTCGTCTTTTGACGATTTTTCATATACGCGTTTTATCTGTAATTTGTTCATATTTTATTATTTGAACAAATCAAAACGCGCCTCATCCCTCAGGCGGGCTATTCAAATTTAACCTTAAACATAATTTCCGCATTTTCTTGCAATGAAGCAGGCTTGTTTTTCCAGAGTTTGAATGTAATATGTGCTGGCAGCTGTGTGATAACGAAATCCATTTCCGGCTGCAAAGGCGATGTATTTGTGCAGCCGCCCGGAACCTTACAGCTTCCGCCTGTATGAAGAAAATCCCTGAATGTATAAAGATGATTGGAAATATTGTTATTTTCTTTAAAAATGATGTTTTTATAAGAAACAGCATATCCGTATTTGTAGCCCAAATCCCTTGCATTCAAGCCGACAAAGCCAAACGGCATTCCGTATTGGGGTTCTTGAATATTGTGAATTAGCGAGTTATTGGCATTGTAATTCACAATTATAAGGTTTGCGTTTTTGCTGTACAGGATTTTTTGCGGTATAAAATTGAGAAGTTTGTTCTGGCAAAATGGCGTATCCTGCGGATATTTGTAGCCGAGAGTCTGGATTGGCCCGACCAGAACAGCCGGATTGTTCAGATAAACGCTTCTTGCGCTGTAACCTTTTGTTATATCTTTTGCACTGAACGGGCATGCTACATTTTCGCCATACCAGGGTTTTCCGCCCTCAATCGCCCCAAAAACCTCGTTCGATGGGCTGTAAAACTTTGATGCAAATATCGAATCATTCACGTATTTCTTTCTCAGATTAAAAATTTCTTCGCGGGAAAGATAATCATATTCTGTTGGCGCATTTACTTTGATTTCTGTCAGTTCGTCGTCAGAATTCTTATTTTGTGCTGCAGAAACTGGTATTTTTGCGCTTATTTCATTGGACTGCTGCGGTAATTGCGCGGTTTTATAATGAAAAGCATTGTTTTTATCAATAATTTGAAAAATACCTGAAACAATCAAGCCCGTAGCCAGCAGTGTGATGAAAATACTTTTTTTATTGGTTATAATCCTAAAAGCCAGCCCGAATGCCATAAATAACCCGAACAATGAAAATATAAAAATCGGCGATATGTAATTATAAGCAAAAGTTTTTTCATTGCCGTTTAGAAATGCTTGAAATTTGTTTACATAATTGTTGGCAGTGAACGGTAATAAATACATCGTGTAGGTGTCAATCAGTTTGTCCGAGCACTGGATATAAACTGTGAAATAACGAACCCTGTGTCCAAGGCGCATGCGTTCACTGTATATATTTTTGATGTTTTTTATTTCTGTGGTATCTTTATTTATTCCTGAAATTACAGTATAGGATTTCATCGTACAAACCCCTGAAACCCGGTCACACTTAACTGTATGGAAAGAAAACAATGCAATCGTGAAGAATAATGATATCCCGAATATTTTCAGCCATTTTTTATTGATAAAAGATGGAAAAGACGGGCTGTTTTGGGGCTGCGGCTGTCTGGACGGGTCAAAATCAGAAACCTTTTTGAAAATTTGAACATACAAATCAATCACATCATCCACATCCATTTTAATTTGGGTAACATCGCCGTTTTTGCACTTTATTGTCATTGTCGTAACGTTTAAATCAACATTTGAAATGCAGTCATTGTATATGACTTTTACTGGGAGGTTATTTTTGAACAAAGTAAGCGTCTGGTAGTCTTCTGAGATGCTTATTGCGTCGTATTCCTTTTTGTTTTTGACGTAAAAAATGCTGTAAATCAATATCAAAGCCAAAATCGCCAAAATGGCTGTTTTTATAATGTTGTGCACAGGTGCATACAGCATCAGACCGATACAAAATAGCTCCAGAATACAGATGAGGACTAAAATTTTTATTGCAAATGGCTTTGTTTGCCTGATTTTGTAATAAAATTTTTCCTCTTTTTTCATTTATTTGACCTTTCTATTTTTGTGCACTTTTTGTGCTTGCAAGATAGCTCAAAAACAGCATTATCAGCGAAATTCCCACTGCGTAAAGAAAATATTTAGCGATTGAGGAACTTACAATAACAGACGCCAGAGCCCCAGACAAAACAGCCACAGACGCAAGAATAAGCACGGTCTGGTTCTGCGTTAAGCCAGCTTTTAAAAGCTTGTGATGAATATGCTCTGCATCAGGCGTAAATGGCGATTTCCCTTTTAAAATTCTTCTCAAAGAGGAGAATGTTATGTCCAGAATCGGCACAGAAAGCACAAAAATCGGCACAAACATGGTTAATGCAGCTGATTTCATTACTCCCGTAACCGAAAGCGTTGCCAGCATAAAGCCTGAAAACAGCGCACCGGAGTCGCCCATAAAGATTTTTGCCGGATTGAAGTTGTAAGTCAAAAACGCAAGCATTGAGCCCGCAAGAATGAACGCAATCAGCGCACTAATGGCGTTAGTCGGGGTCATTGCGACCGCAACAAGCCCGAGCGTAACCGCGCTAATAGTAACAACCGAGCCCGCAAGCCCGTCCACGCCGTCAATAAAGTTCACCGCATTGCTTATACCCACAATCCACAAAATCGTTATAATATATGAGGCAACAGGATTGAGCACAAACGGGTCGCCGAATGGATTGTAAATCGAATCAACGCTTATTCCGAGCAAAAATACAATAGTTGCGATGGAAATCTGGATAACAAGCTTGAATTTAGCATTCAGCCCGTAAATATCATCAATCAACCCGAGCAAAAACATCAGTGAACCGCCCAGAAGTATGCCGGATAAGAGTTTTCCGTACGGATAATAGCTTAAAACCACCAGCAGCAAAAATGTAATCATCGCGCTGAGCCAGATTGCGATTCCGCCGAGCCTTGAGATTTCTCCGTGGTGAATTTTTCTTTCATTCGGCTTGTCAACAAGGTGATGAGCCGCAGAAAAGTGAATTACGAAAGGAACGATGAAAACTCCCAGCAAATACGAAATCACCGCGCCTAATATCTGTGCATCCGTTAATTTAAAAGCAAACATTAATTAATTCCTGTTATTTTCTTATATCTTTATATAAAGGGTGTTTTTGACACAGTTTCAACGAACGTTCTTTGAGGTTTTTGAGCGCAATTTCATTGTCTGATGCCGTAACCGCAGAAGCAATGATTTTTGCGACTTCAGCCATATCTTCTTCTTTGAATCCTCTTGTTGTTACCGCTGCTGCGCCGAGCCTTACGCCGCTTGTGACGAATGGGCTTTGCGGGTCGTTCGGAACGGTGTTTTTGTTGGCTGTAATTCCGACTTTTTCAAGGACATTGGCAATATCTTTGCCGGTTTTGTTGAATTTTCTCAAATCAAGCGTCATAAGATGGTTTTCGGTCATTCCTCCGACAATATCCATCCCTTCTTCCATAAGCCCCTTTGCAAGCGCTTTTGAATTTTTAACAATTTGTGCTGCATATTCTTTAAAAGCAGGTTCAAGTGCCTCTTTTAGCGCAATTGCTTTGCCGGCAATTATATGTTCAAGCGGGCCGCCCTGAATTCCCGGGAAAACAGCCTTATCAATGCCCTGAGCATGCTCTGCATCGCACATAACAATCCCTCCTCTGGGGCCTCTGAGGGTTTTGTGGGTTGTTGTTGTGATAAAATGCGCATAACCTGCGGGGGACGGGTGAACACCGCCTGCAACAAGTGCCGCAATATGCGCTATATCAGCCATCAAATATGCTCCGACTGAATCCGCAATCTCTCTGAATCTTTTGAAATCAATGATTTTTGAGTAATTGCTTGCTCCGGCGATAATCATTTTGGGCTTTGCTTCTTTTGCGAGTTTTTCGACTTCATCGTAGTCGATTTCGCCGTTATCGTTGACGCCGTAGCTTACGACATTGAAGTACATTCCTGAAAAATTAACCGGAGAACCGTGAGAAAGGTGCCCGCCGTTGGACAAATCCATGCCCATAACGGTATCGCCCGGTTTAAGAGCGTACAAAAATACCGCCATGTTCGCCTGAGCACCGCTGTGGGGCTGCACATTGGCATGATCAACGCCGAAAAGCTTTTTGCAGCGTTCTTGAGCGAGTTCTTCGATTACATCTACGTTTTCACACCCGTTGTAGAATCTTTTATGAGGCTTGCCTTCTGCGTATTTGTTGGTCAAAACCGTTCCGCAAGCTGCCATAACAGCTTCTGACGTAAAATTTTCACTAGCAATCAATTCGATTGTGTTCTGCTGTCTTTCCAGCTCTTTTTCTATTGCCTGGGCGACCTCAGGGTCGTTTTTTCTGATTATATCCAATTCCATATTCTCTCTCCTGTCTATATTTTATTCAGAAACAACTCTCGCGCTGAAACCTGCCTGCCTGATTTGGTTTGCGACACTTTCCGCCTTTGCTGCGCTTGCAAATGAACCTGCCTGCAGTACATAAGCCCCGTTTACTTCTTTAACAAACGGAGAAATGCCGATGGGCGCATTCATCAGGTGATTTTGCGCCTGTATAGCCTGTTCAATCGTTGCATAGTTGCCAACATAAACTTTTGTCATTTTATATGGTTCAACTGCCGCCGGTTTCGGGATTGGCGGTGCTGTTCTGATGTTTTGAGGGTTTACATATTCTGTTTCGTTTGCTTTAGGCAACGTTATTTCTGGGCCGACCTGCTCTTCTTTTTTAGGCACCGTTGAATTTTCCTGCATTGTGGTCGTTTTTGCTGCTTCATATTCGACTTCTTCTGATTTTTCTTCATCGCCGCGCTTTGAAACGCCGGGCATGTTATCTTCCAGCTGAATCCATTTTAATCTGTCGTCGATTGCCTTTTTAAAATCGCTTTGCGGCTCGTCAGAATCTTCTGATTCGACTGTGGTGAGTTCTTCGCCTCCGATTTCAACATCTACGTTAGGCGAAAAGCTTTTTATAAGGTAAGTTACGCCGATGAGTGTAATTAAAAACGTAATTATGAACAAAGCAATGGTTTGTTTTGCTTTTCTTTGCGAATTTTTAGACACCATGTTTTAAACTCCTCTTACCTTGCAAACCGCAAAATGTATATCTTTATCTTCTTCAATATACCGTGTCATGATGTTTTTCGCAAACTCCTTAACACTGGTTATTCCCAAATCGTTTTCAAGTCCGCAGGCTTTTACGGGCGCGCCTTCTGAATTTATGTTCAAGCCGATGTGAATAAGGCTAGACGTCATTGATTTTGTTGCGATAGAAACGGACAGTTTTGCGTCATTAACAAAAATATCGTCGCCTGAGCGGCGGATTTCAATATTTTTGTCGAGCATTTTTCCGAGTTCTTCAATAATTATGCAAATCAAAAGCCTCTGGCGCGAAACTGCTTCCGCAAGCGGCATTTCAAAGTGCTCAAGGATAAAACTAACCATTTTTTTGCTGTAAATCGGCGAATTCGTTAAAACATCCTCAATATCTACCATCTCCGTAAGTTTTACGTCCATCTCGCCGATAAAAGACACGATTGCGTCCCCGCAAATGCCGAAATTCTTGTAAATCCAGTGCGGCGCAAGCTGTGAGCCGATATATTTTATTTCCTCATCAACAAATTTAGATTCCATAACCCTATTTTCATTTAAAAAAGCTTTTTAATCAAGTCAAAACAACCGTTGTTTTCAAGAGCGCGTTTGAGCCTTGAACAGGATTCACATTTCCCGCAATGCCCGTTTTCTACGTCGTAGCAGCTGTTTATGAGCTCAAGCGGCGCATCTTCTTCGATTCCGCGCCTGATAATTTCATCTTTGTTCAAATTAATCAACGGTGCAACAACTTCCACCCTTTTCAGCGCCGAATATTCAAGCGATTTGTTAATATTTTCTATAAATTCTTTTGAATTATCAGGAAAAGTAGCGGCTTCTTCTTTGTTTGCGCCGATTACAATGGTTTCGTAACCCTGTGAATCTGCAAAAGCCGCGGCAATGTTCACAAATAGCCCGTTTCTATTAGGAACCCACACGCTCGCGCAGCTTCCTGTGGTTATTTCTAGGTTGTCGAGGCTGTTTTTATCAAGTTCGGGGATTTTTTTGTCCGAAACGAGCGATGTGTGCGTAATTTCTTTCAGCCATTTTAATTCAATGATTTTGTGCTCAATTCCGTAATATTGTGCGATTTTTTTTGAGGCTTCTTCCTCTTTTTTGAACGATTTTTGTCCGTAATCAAAGGTCAGCGCCAGTTTAAAATCGGTTGTTTTCATTGCTGCAATCGAAACCAGCGAGTCCAGCCCTCCCGACAACAAAATAATGCCTTTATTAACCTTGCTCATTCATATTCTCCATTGCTTCTTCTTCAAGTATCGCGCGGGCTTCATTTTTGCAATTTTCTGAGTAATCCTGATTATTTATTACAGATTCAAGCTCATTTTCGCCGCCCAGATTATAAAGCGCGACAAGGGCGTTTTTCATTACTTCTTCGTCCCCGTCTTTTAGCATTTTTCGGATTAAATCTGTGCTTTCAGCGTGCTCGTAATTCATTATTGCCTCAATTGCGCTGATTCTGACCTGCGGGTTTTCATCGGACAATGAACGTTTCAAAGCCTGAAACGCCCTGTCGTTATCCGGTGTAAGTTTGCTCAGGGCTTCGATGACGCGTTCCTTTAAATAGGTAAATTTGTCCATAATCCCGTTTTTTGTTTCAAGAATGCTTATCAGAGGGTCAGCTGCCCGCGAATCCCCCAGAAGACCCAGCGCAGTAGCTGCGGATTCTCTTATATAAACGGATTTTTCGTTTTCATCGCTCACAATATCCATCAAAGGCGCAACAGCGTACTTATCCCCGAGGCGTCCGAGCGCATCCGCGCAGCTCAAACGCACTTTATAATTTTCATTTCTGTTGTTAAGGCAATCCAGCAGGGCAAAAACAGACTTGTGGTCTTTGAGGTTAGCGATGAGCTTTGCGCATAGTACGCGAACACCTGTATAATCTATTTTGTCAAATGGTTCAATGTGTTCTTTCATCAAAAGCAGCCTTGTAACAGCATCTACGGATGAAGAATCCCTGAATTTATCCAGTTCTTTCAACAAATAAACCAGAACCTCAGGTCGGTGCTCAAGAAGCAAAAAATAATTGCAAACAGTAAGAAATTGCATCTTTGGCAATTCAATTTTGAGGTTGTCAATGAGGCGAATGGTTTCAGAAGTGTCGCCCTCTGTTCCTATCAGACACTTCCCGGAAAGGCTATTAAAATCCAGATGCATATTTTCGGACATTTCCTCACCGCCAAGCTTGAATTAGTATAAATATTAAATAAAATAAGCTGTAAAGTCAATTCTGTAAAGAATTTTCAGCATGAATATTCTTTCCGATGGGCAATGGTTTGTGGAGATGCTGATTTTTAATATGTCGGAGAAAAATTCGTGATAAGGAACGAAGTGACGTGAACGAATTTTTTGAGAGACGA
>OGOC01000329.1_pt1 | contig 49420 bp, 37 predicted proteins | sample 1552561 | NCBI WGS metagenome assembly OGOC01 (sample SAMEA2580148, study PRJEB22360) | human gut metagenome | biome: human gut; feature: human-associated habitat; material: faeces | place: Denmark | collected 2008/2010
GATACCACTGCCTGATTTATCAGGTGGTGAGTAAGTGCGCCCTTCGGGAGTAGAACTTGTGCGTTTACATTCCCCGTAGCCGGATCATCAGCTCCCGTTTCAGGGAATCTAAATCCATTTCTTTAATATGGGGAACAATACTTTCCAGAATTGCTCCTTCCTGGACTAATCGGTGTGTTCTGGCATCACGTTCTTTTTTGCGATTTCTTGCTTCGGCTTCTTCCTGGCGGTGTCTTGCCTGTAAAAGTGCTTTTTCTTCCGGTGTCATGATTTTTTTATCTGCCATATCTGGCACCTCCTTTTTATGCCCGTATCCGGGCAGTTTTGGTTTTAAAATCTTTTGGTTTGGTACTATGGTTTTAGATAACTGACAGTGACATATTTCTGGTAATAAATGAGGAAAGAAAGTAGTACCACTGTCAGTGAAAAATAATCATTGCGTTATACTTCTTCGAGTCAATTCTGGTTCGGAGCATGATTGTTCAACAGGATTTTTTTCGCCTGTTTTAAATTAGCTGTTGCATTGTCCTGACGAATATTCCGGTTATTGATACGGACAGGAATACATCTCTCCAGAATACGGTCATAAATTCGTTTGTGTGCGATATCAGCGGCGTTATTCAGCTCTGATAAAGTGAGATTGGTCGTTATGATCAGGGGCTTTTTACTGCGGTAACGACTGTCGATCACATTGAATACCTGTTCCAGTGCAAAGTCAGAGTTCCGCTCAATTCCGAGATCATCAATAATCAGAAGACTGTAGCGGTTTAAGCTGTTGATGAACTGGTTTCTGTCTTCAAAATGCATTCCGGTAAGGGTATTCAGAATCCGGGAAAAGTTGGTCATCAGTACAGGAACGCCTTTTTCCAGAAGGGCATTGGCAATGCAGCCTGCAAAAAAAGATTTTCCAGTACCGACATCACCCCAGATGAGAAGTCCGGAAGCGTTTGCTTTCATCTCTTCCCAGTTGCTTACATAATTGTGTGCCAGTTTTATTTCCGGATTGATGCCGTTATCCCTGGCAAAAGTGTAGTCATAGAGTGCTTTGTCCTGTAAGCCGCTGGTTTTAAGATGCTCTATTTCCATTTGTTTTTCATGAAGTTTTCTCTGGGCTTCTTCCTGCTCAAAGATTTCCTGCTGGCATTTACAGCGGATGGAAGGAATAAGAACCTTTCCCTGTAATTCATGCCGGCATTGTCTTGGCGTATTGCATTTGGAACAGTAGATCAGGTGGTCTGTTTCGTTAAAATATTCATCAGGCTGAAGCTCTCTGTTTGGTGTTATAGCGGTTGCTTTTTCTGTAAATCTTGTCATAGTGTTTCGTATTCCTCACTTTCGTAATTCCTTTGCCGGGAAGCAGGATGATCCTGTCTTGCCCAACTGATGATGGTAGCTGCATGGTTCTGATATTGCTTTCCGGTAGAAGCCATATAACCGGATAAGCGTTCAATATAATCCTTCCAGTCAGGGATTGTCTGCCGGATATCTTCAAGCTCTTTTTCTGACAGAAAAACATTTTGAAATTTTCCATAGGGTGAGAGTGGCTCCTTACTCCCTCTTATTGCTAAATTGTTCTTTTTTATCTCTTTCTTATTACCAGACAGTTTTCTGTCTGTATCAGGGAAAGAATCCTGTCTGTCAATAGGACAGTTTTCTGTCTGTCTTAGGGAAAGAAATCTGTCTGTATAGTGGATGGTTTCTTTTGGGAGTTTTACATAAATCCGATTGGGCTGTCCGGGACCCTGCCGTTTTCGGAAGATAAGCTCCTGTTTTTCCAGTACTGCCAGAGCAGTTTTAACCGTCATCTGGCTTTTGTGGAGAACTTCTGCCAGTGCTTCAATCGTAAAGTAAATGAACACATGACCGTCTGTATCTGACCAGCCCTCATTTTTCTGGGAAAGCCTTGCCCGGTCGAGCAGGATAATATAAAGCATTTTGGCAGTTTCGTTTATTTCCATGTCCAGAAGGAAACGGGGAAACATCATATAAGATGGCAGGTTGGTGTCTGCTGTCAGAAAGTCAGTCATGTGTTCACCTCCAATCAAAAGGGTTTATTCTCCAAGAAAATCCCAGTCTACATCACTATCTGGCTGTGAATTTTCAGGTGCTGGAAAGGACGCCCTGATTTGGGGCTCCCTTTGCGCCATGCCTGCAGTCAGTCCGGAAAGAAAAAGTGGCAATGCCTGTTTCAGACTGTTTTCCACTGCATCTACAATCTGTTTCACAAAAAGTTCTTCCCGTTCTCTTGTTTCCAGATAAGGATCAGCCTGTGTGCGGTAGTAGCGGTCAAAATAATCTACCAGTGCAAGAGAGATTACCTGACTGTAAGATTTAAAATCCTGCCTGTCCATCGTCTGTAAATATTCCCAGGCTCTCCGCTGCTGTTCTTTGTCCAGATTAAAGCGCAGGTTTGTGTTGCGGATATTGTTCTGCATGGTTTATCCCCTCCTTTTCAGGCTCATATAAGCCAGAGATTCGTAACCTTTGGCGGTGGCGCAGATGTCATCAATGATGGTGACTCGTGATTTGTCATACGTTCCGAAGTTACGGATCAGGCATCCACCGCCGCCAACCACATACAGGCGCATCAGGTCAGGATTGTATTCATATTTGCGGAGCGTGGAAAAAAGTTCTGCCACATACTGTCTGGCAATAGAACTGATACAATCCAGATATGGTGCTGAAATGTCAGCTGTTCCAAACCGCAGAATCTGTTCTACTGTGGATTCTTCAATCTTCACTCCAAATTTGTCCAGAACAGCGTTCTTTGCAGCAATCATGCATTGGTTTACACCAAGTTTTTCTGTCCAGCATCGGCTTTCTTGTGCTTTCTTATTGTTGATATACAGAATGTTCATGGTTCCGTTTCCGATATCTGCAAGGAGATTGGTTCCCTTGAAATTTCCTAGTTGGTTTACGATAGCCGGATACCCCTGTGGGTAAAGGCTGCATCCCACAAAGCGGAGATGATACTCTTTGCCGTTAAAAAGGTAATGGACTTCTGGATTCTGGAGCAGATAGGAACGAAAAGCTTCTCTTTGATTTCTGATCCATGTGAGAGGAAGTCCGGCAGCCAGATGAACATCTGCTTCACGGATGGAAAAGACATTCAGTTCCCTTGCAATAGCCATTAGCGTCAGAAGATAATATTCTTCGTCCATAGCTTTATCCGGGATAAATTCTTTGTGTCCTTCGCCGATCCGGTAGTAAATGCCGTTGTATTCCAGAATATTCCCGGTGAAGATTGGTTCAGTTTCATAGGCTTTGATGCCGGTTGGGGTGACGGTGTTTGCTGTTTTCATATTGCCGTAGCCATGATCTACAGCAATGATTTTTGTGTTTCTGAGTTCTCGCATAAAAAATACCTCCGTTTTCGTATTGATTGATTCAGCAGGTCGTACCGGTGTGGTACTGCTCTGCTGTGGGATAAGCATACGAAAATCGGAGGAAAAAGGCATTGAGGGGAAATTGAGCTGGAATTGAGAAAAAATAAACTTTTTATTGATAAATAAGTTTAGATACTAACTCTTTTGTCGTTTTGGTTGTTAATTATATTAAAAGTAGAAATATTTTGATAATGAAAGTGTGGGAGAGAAAATGAACAAAAGAAGATACAGCAATCGTAGAAGAAAGAATATTTTACGAGTATTCATTCTTTTAATGACTATCATAATAACCGTTGTAATGTGGAGAACAATAAAAATCGATGTGCAGGTTGGAGAATTAACATTACCGAAAATTTCGCAGTCAGAAAAGTCCTTTGCAGACACTTCGGGTGAATGGAATCTTATTTTGGTCGATCGAAATCATTATATTCCAAATAATTATCAAGTAGAATTGACAGAATTATCGAATGGTAAAAAAGTAGATTCACGGATTTATCCAGAATTACAACAAATGTTTAATGATGCAAGAGCTGAGGGGCTGGCACTGTTTGTTAGAGAAGGATATCGAACAACAGAAGAACAACAAAAAATTATGGACGAGAAAATCAATGAATATGAAAAACAAGGATATTCTGCGAAAGAAGCAAAAAAAAGAGCCGAGAAATATGTTGCAATTCCCGATACAAGCGAACACCAATTAGGACTGAGTGTTGATATTAATGCGGATACCGACAAATGTTCTTCTGAAAAAGTATATCAATGGTTAGACGAAAATGCATATAAATATGGGTTTGTAAAACGTTACCCGGAAGATAAAACGGATATAACAGGAATTAGTAATGAACCATGGCATTACCGTTATGTTGGAACGACTGTCGCTAAAATAATGAAAGAAGAAAATTTATGTTTGGAAGAATATTTAGAAAAATATAAATAAAAACAAAAGAAAATCCTAACTTTTTTTATAGTAGGATTGTTATATTATTTAGAAAACAGAGGGAGGCAAATTTGCGAATGGAATACAAAACTGATTCTTTGTTAGTACATCTAGCAAGAGCAGGAGATGAAGATGCGTGTGAAAAACTGGTCAAAAAATATTACTCAAGTATATATCAATATTGTTTGCTACATATCAATGATCCCTATGAGGCAGAGGATTTGACACAAGAAGTGTTTACACGTTTCTTTTCCAATTTATATAGATATAAAGAATATGGAAAAGTTAAGAATTATCTTTATACAATTGCCGGAAATACCGTTAAAAATTATTACAAAAAGAAAAAAGATATTCCATCAGAGGAACTGCTAAAATCAGAGGACTGTAGTAAAAATCATGTAGAAGAGCTAGGAGTCCGATTAACTATTGAACAGGCAGTGAGAAAGTTACCGGAAGAAATTAGAGAAACGGCAGTTTTATATTTTTTTCAGGAATTGAAGCAAAGAGAAATTGCAGAATTACTTCATATCAAACTTTCTCTTGTAAAATATCGAATCGGAAGGGCAAAAGAACTTTTAATGAAAGAGTTGGAGGTGAAAAAAGATGAAGAATTATAAGCAACAAATAAAGGAATATAAAGAGGAGATTGAAGAAAAGTATGTAAGGGCTGAAGCAGAGAACAAAACAGTAAAAGCATGTCAGAATATTTTGTCAGAGTCGGTTTTATCGAAACAATCGCATAGAACATCTTATTTTGAATTTTTGTATGAGCAGACAAAATTCATAAAAAAAAGATGGTGGATTTTACAAGGTTGTGTTCTTATGTGTCTATGGATATGGTTGAGTAATTATACGTCAGACATAAAAGATATGATGAGGATTATGGGAATATCTGCCACAATATTTGTGGTTCTGATTATCCCGGAAATTTGGAAAAACAGAAGAAATGGTGCGATTGAGATTGAGCAGGCGTCTTATTACACACTGCGTCAGATTTGTACAGCAAGAATGTTAATGTTTGGAGTAGTGGATCTGGTGATCGTTATGGTGTTTTTGGCAATTACATATCAAACAACAATACTCTCGTTAAGTGATTTGGTGGTTAATTTTTTGCTTCCGGTAAATGTTTCATGTTGTATATGTTTTCGTGTATTGTACAGCAGATGGGAAAAATCAGAATATATAGCAGTGCTTTCTTGTCTGGTATGGGTTGGTTTATGGATGATGATTGTTGCAAATGATGTTATTTATCAGAAAATTGTAACTCCGGTATGGGTGGTTATGCTGATATTGACTTTTGTATATTTTATTTTTTGTGTTCAGAAGTCATTGCTATTTGATGAAAAAATTTTGGAGGATTACACGTATGAAATTAGAATTTAAAAATGTAACAAAACAATACGGAGAAGTAAATGCTGTTAATAAAGTGAATTGTGTTATGGAAAAAGGAATTTATGGACTGCTTGGAGTAAATGGAGCAGGAAAGACCACATTAATGCGTATGCTTTGTACGATTGTTCAACCATCAGAAGGACAAATATTATGGAATGGTAAAGATATATGGAAACTAGGAGGTGAATACCGAGAAGTTCTGGGATATTTACCACAGGATTTTGGATATTATTCAGATTTGACCGTATATGATTACATGATGTACATTTCTTCTATAAAAGGGTTAAAAATACCGTTTGCCAGAAAAAAAGTGAAGCAATTATTAAATCAAGTAGGAATGGAAAAATTCAGTAAAAGAAAAATGAAGAATTTGTCTGGAGGAATGGTTAGACGTGTAGGAATAGCACAGGCGATGTTAAACGATCCGCAAATTCTTGTCCTGGACGAACCTACCGCTGGATTAGACCCGAATGAAAGAATACGTTTTCGTAATTTAATTAGTGAATTGTCGGAAGAACGTTTGGTGCTCTTGTCTACACATATTGTATCGGATATTGAGTACATTGCGAATAATATTATGTTAATGAAAGATGGAGAACTTTTTTATGCAGGTACCGCGGAAGAATTAGTATCTTCTATGAAAGAAAAGGTATGGCAATGTAATGTTTCGAGAAGTATGATAGACAAATATATGAGTGAATATTTGGTTGGAAATATAAAAACAACAAAAACCGGAGCAGAGCTTAGAATTATTTCAATAGAAAAGCCAACAGAAGATGCTGTGGCTGTAGAAAAAAATCTGGAAGATGCATTTCTATTTTATTTTGGAGAAAAATCGGAGGAAAAACAAGATGCTTAAATTAGAATTAAAACGAATTTTTTCAAAGAAAATTAATGTATTTGCAATCGGATTGGCATTGATACTTGCTGTCATTTTTAGCGGATTTGCAGTTACAAGTAATCGCTATGTGGATGAGAATGGAAATGCTAGTACTGGAATTATGGCAACAAGAAAACTTACAGATAACAGACGAGCATGGAAAGGTACATTGACAGAAGATGAACTTGGAAAAGTTATAAAACAAAACAAAAGTGCGATGGCACAATCCTCAGAAGAAGAAAATGCGATTTACGGAACGACATTACAACCGATAGATGATATTAGGAGTTTTATAATATCGGTATTAACACCAGATGCAGAATATGATGAAAGTGTTCTGAAGCAAATTACAGAAGAAAATATACAAGAGTTCTATGACACTTATCATAAAAATATGGAAAAGATGGCAGAAGAATATGGAAAGACTTCTGTTCAGAAAAAATACTTGGAAAAGAAATATAATGAAATAAAATTACCAGTAGAATACGAATCTTATAGTTCATGGGATACTATGATTATGTATGTAGAAACGTATTCTATTATTCTGGCAATCATAGTTGGTTTTATTTGTGCTGGAATATTTGCAGATGATTTTCGGACAAAAGCAGATGCAGTATTTTTCTCTACAAAGTATGGACGTACAAAAGCTGTTAAAACAAAAATACTGGCAGGAATAGCTACGACAGTTATGATTTATTGTATGGGAATTATATTACTTAGTGTGATTTGTTTTGGAATTATGGGAACCAGTGGTATGAATACACCTTATCAAATGTATCAGGCGTATAGTATTTACATTATGTCATATGGACAATACTATTTGTTGACAGTTGTATGTGGATTTATAGCCAGTATGCTGGCGGCTTCAGTGTCTATGTTAGTAGCGGCTAAAATGCATACAATTAGTGTCGCTGTTTGCATTCCGTTCTTTTTATATTGCTTATTGCCATTTATAGGACGGGCACTTTCTGGGTATACAACGCTTTTCAATTTGATACCAACAATTTTGACAAATGTACAGGCAAGTGTAAAAGTCCCACTTATTTATCAGATTGGGAATTGTGTATTTCGACAAATTCCGCTTGTAATGGTAATGTATACAGTAGTTGCGGTTGCATTAATACCTTTTATTTATAAAAGTTTTCATAGTTATGGAAATAAATAAAATATGCATGTATATTTATGAAAAAATAAAGTTAGCAGAAATATTTTCTCGAACTGGAGAGGTGAAACTCTGAAGTTCGCGTAGAGAATAATCAACTATAGGGTGGATATAGAAAAATCCTTTTTGTGTTTTATACTATCTGCTGCACGCTATACCATACTAAACCAGTAGTAATACATGGCAATAAAAAACAGTGAAAAAAGGGTGTAACTCCATCGGCTACACTCTTTTATTTTGTCTTTCTGTATTCTGTTATTATATTTATTTTCGTAAGCGTCAAATAGGAAAGTCATTGTAGATGCCTGTTTTTATATGGTATACTATTAGTGCATAAGAATAGAGAAAGATACGGATGAAGAATAGGAGGGCATTTATATATGAAACAGAATATTATATTTCATGGAAGTAATGTTGAAGTGGCGAAACCTCGTATCCTTCAGAATGGATTTTACAAGGATTTTGGCTATGGATTTTATTGTACAAATATTGAAAAACAGGCAAAGCGATGGGCAATCACCAGAAAGGGAGATTCGATTATAAACAGATATAATTATATTTCTGATGAGGCTCTCAAGGTGTTATGCTTCGAACAAATGACAGAGGAATGGCTAGACTTTATAGTTGCGTGCAGAAAGGGAATCGAGCATGAATATGACATTGTGGAAGGACCGATGGCGGATGATCAGATATGGAATTATGTGGAGGGTTTTATTTCGGGAAAGATTCCACGGGATGCTTTCTGGGAATTGGTGAAGTTTAGTTATCCGACACATCAAATTGTGTTTTGCACAGAGAAAGCAATAAAAACATTGACTTTTGAAGGGAGTGAGACACTATGAAAAATAAATATTTTCCAGACGAAGAAATACAGATAAATGATTTGTATTTTATGTGTTATATGATTGAACGAGTAGCCAGACATATACACCAAAAAAATAAGTATGTTGTGAATACAATTGGAAAGGATGAATTATATCATTTAATTAGTTGTGCGAATGTACTTCATTGTGAAAATCCATTAAAAGTAGAAGAGGATTGGATCAATAACTATAACTTGAAGAATAGTGATTATGATATAACAGATGTAGATAAGGAGTTGGCAACAAGAATTCCTACACCTTTAGAGATTGGAGAAGTATATCAGCGGTTAATTATTGACACAATGACATCCAAGGAGAATTATGTGGAGGGAATACTTCGGGTTTATAATGATGATATTTGTGAAGTGATTGACAATTATAATGGAAGTGCCTTTTATGAGCCATCGTATGTGATAGCAAGGGCATATCAAAATGGCGGATTTTAATTATTATGTAACTGTTCAGTGATACTGGTTCAGAGAAGTTAATGGATGGCACCGGATATAAGGATAAAAGTTATATAGGAGAATAGGATGGAAGAGAATTCGCTCTTGAAAAATCGCAACCACTGGTTACGAATTTTGAAAAAGAACCACCGTTTCATTTGTCCTGGTCCCATTACTTGATTTTAATGAGAATTGAAAATAAAGATGAAAGAAATTTTTATGAAATGCAGTCATTGAAAGAAGGATGGGGAAAAAGGGAGCTACAGAGACAATATGGAAGTTCTTTGTATGAGAGATTATTGCTTGGAAAGGATAAAGATAAAATCTTAGCAGCGTCTCAAAAGGGACAGGTTTTGCATTTGTGGCACGACAGAAACGTTTTACTTTTCAGGAAGATCATTTTAGGGTGGATCTTGTGTTTTATAATCGGTTGTTACAATGCTTTGTTTTGTTTGATTTGAAAACAGAAAAACTGAAACATCAAGATTTGGGACAAATGCAGATGTATGTAAACTACTATGACCGTTATGAAAAACAGGAGTTTGAAAATCCGACAATTGGGATTCTATTGTGCCCGGATAAAAATGATGCTGTTGTAGAATTGACACTTCCAGAAAACTCCAATATATATGCTTCAAAGTACCAGTTATATTTGCCAGATAAGCAACTGTTGCAGGAAAAAATGAAGGAATGGATGGAAGAAGAAACAGGTGGCGTGAATTGACAATTTATCAAAAATGCTACAGATAGCAAAAGACTGATATTTTAGGGTGAATTTTTATGGTTGGATGAGATTTGAAGCAAGGTACGATAACGGAATATAATCTTACGGAAGATCATATCTGGTCATTGTTTAATTTCGTATTGTCATGTCCAGCGTGCAATAGGGAAAAAAGCAACAAAGTACCAGCAAAGAATTTTCTTGTTCAAATTGAAGATAGAAATAGAAAAATTCAATTGTTGGATAATACGGTGATACAAACGGAATTTACTGGTTATACAGAAGAAATGATGGACAGAATGTGGAGTTCTGCGAAATTAAGTGGTTTTAAATAATATAAATAGGAAAGATAATTGAATTTTGTAGAAAACTGAAATCTGCAAGTGAAAATCGGTGAAATACCCTTTTTCACAGTTGACTTTTATTGTAAAATAGCATATAATTTTTTAGTAAAAATGGCTATGACAAAGAGAAGTAGTACAAATTATCGTTTTCAGTGAGCAAAGGATAGTGAGAACTTTGTAAAGTGAATTTGTATGAATAACACTTTCGAGCTGCAATCCGAACGAGTTTTTTAGTAGGTGCGACGTAGTTGCGCGTTAAGCAACAGGTTTAAGACCAATGAGTGACTGTGAAACAGTAAATCGGGTGGTACCGCGGACATAGATAAGTTCGCCCTGAATACATTTAAGTATTCAGGGCGTTTTTTTGCTTTATAGGGATATAGAGAGTTGGCCACTTTGTTCTAAAGAAAGGAGATATAAAATGGAAACAAATACGAACAATCAGTATCGTAATCGTATGTTGAATGAAATTACAGAAAAAGACGTTGACCAGACACTTCGTGTCTGTGGATGGGTAGAAAATATCCGTGACCATGGTGGAGTATCTTTTATTGATTTAAGAGATATGTATGGAGTATTACAGGTTGTTATTCGTGATGCAGCTTTATTAGAGGGAATCAATAAAGAAGACTGTATTTCCGTAGAAGGTTTGATTGAGCATCGTGATGAAGAGACATACAACCCAAAGATTCCAACAGGAACCATTGAGTTAGATGCAAAGACTATTGATGTATTAGGAAAAGTATATACACAGCTTCCATTTGAAATTATGACATCAAAGGAAATTCGTGAAGACTTACGTTTGAAATATCGTTACTTAGATTTGAGAAACAAAAAAGTAAAAGACAACATGATTTTCCGTTCAAATGTGATTAGTTTCTTACGTCAGAAAATGTCTGAAATGGGATTTTTAGAGATACAGACTCCAATTCTTTGTGCATCTTCTCCAGAGGGTGCAAGAGATTATATTGTTCCATCAAGAAAATACAAAGGAAAGTTTTATGCGTTGCCACAGGCACCACAGCAGTATAAACAGTTGTTAATGGTATCTGGTTTCGATAAGTATTTCCAGATTGCACCATGTTTCCGTGATGAGGATGCCAGAGCAGACCGTTCACCAGGTGAATTTTATCAGTTGGATTTTGAGATGAGTTTTGCAACACAGGAAGATGTATTCCGTGTGGGAGAAGCCGTTCTCACTGCAACATTTGAAAAATTTGCACCAGAAGGTGCTACCGTTACACAGGCACCATATCCTGTGATTAGCTATAAGCAGGCTATGTTAGAGTTTGGTTCTGATAAGCCAGACCTTAGAAATCCATTGCGTATTATTGATGTAACAGAATTTTTCCAGAGATGTACTTTTAAACCATTTCATAAGAAAACAGTTCGTGCCATTAAGGTACACGCAGATATGTCAAAAGGTTTCCATGAGAAGCTTCTTAAATTTGCACAGTCAATTGGAATGGGCGGTTTAGGATATTTAGAGGTAAAAGAAGATTTATCTTACAAGGGACCAATTGACAAGTTTATTCCAGATGATATGAAAGTAGAAATGAGAGAGCTTGCAGGATTGGAAGTTGGAGATACTATTTTCTTTATTGCAGATACAGAGAAGAAGGCTGCGAACTATGCAGGACAGCTTCGAAATGAATTGGGAGCACGTTTGGATTTATTAGAGAAGAATGCATATCGTTTCTGCTTTGTAAACGATTTCCCAATGTATGAATATGACGAAGAGGAAAAGAAGATTATCTTTACACACAATCCATTCTCAATGCCACAGGGCGGATTAGAAGCTTTGGAAAACAAAGACCCTGAAGAAATTTTGGCATACCAGTATGATATTGTATGTAATGGTGTGGAATTATCTTCTGGAGCTGTGCGTAACCATGATCTTGCTATCATGGTAAAAGCTTTTGAAATCGCTGGTTATACAGAAGAAGACTTGAAAGAGAAATTTGGAGCCTTATACAATGCATTCCAGTTCGGTGCACCACCACATGCAGGTATGGCACCTGGTATCGACCGCATGATCATGCTTCTTCGTGAAGAAGAGAACATTCGTGAGATTATTCCATTCCCAATGAATGGTAATGCACAGGATTTGATGTGTGGAGCACCAAACGAAGTGTCAGAACAGCAGCTTAGAGAAGTACACATTAAGGTGCGTCAGTAAGATGAAATATTATTTTGCCCCTATGGAGGGGATTACCACGTATTTGTATCGACAATTACATTGGAAATATTTTAAGGGTGTAGATGTATATTTTACACCCTTTCTTTCGCCTACCATGCATGGGCCGTTTACTCCAAAAGAGCGAAAGGATATATTGCCGGAAAATAATAAAGGCATTCCCACTGTGCCACAGATTCTAACAAATCATGCAGAATATTTTTATCAGGTAGCAAAAGAGTTAAAGGAATATGGCTATAAAGAAATTAATTTAAACCTTGGCTGTCCTTCCAACACAGTAGCAAAGAAGTGTAAGGGAGCAGGTTTTTTAAGCGAAACCTATCGACTGGAAACTTTTTTGGATGCTATTTTTGAAAAATCGCCCCTTCCCATTTCGATCAAAACACGAATCGGACGGTATGAAGAAGAAGAGTGGGAAGAACTGTTGGAACTATACAATCGGTATCCCATCAAGGAGTTAATTGTACATCCGAGGGTACAACAGGATTTTTATAAAAAGCCGATTCATTGGGACTGTTTTTTGCAAAGTGCTAAAAGCATAAAAAGTCCATTATGTTATAATGGAGAACTTCATACAAAAGAAGAAATCAAGGCTTGTAAAGAAGCTTGTCCATCGATTCAAAATGTTATGATTGGCCGTGGGCTTCTCACAAATCCTTTTTTATTGGAGCAGGAGACGCTTACTTGGACGAAGGAACAAAAAAAGCGTTTTTGGCAATTTCATGATGAGTTGTTTGAAGCTTATTATGAGGAAATTGGAAATAATGCACTGTATAAGATGAAAGAATTGTGGATATATATGGGAAAATCTTTTCCTACGGTGGATAAAAGCGTAAAAAAAATAAGAAAAGCAAAAAAGTACGAAGAATATAAAATAGCGGTCGAACAGATTCAGGCGGTCTGTTTTCATTAGAAAAGAAAAGGTTATAAAAATACCGATTTCCAAAAATTAGAACAAAATCTAACGATTGGAGGTCGGTATTTTTATAAAAGAGCAAGAGTAGTATTAAAATATTATAATGGTAAATCTTGTAATTTTGACCAGGTGATAGCATGTCCCTTGGAATTGTGTTTGATAAAGTACAAGGCTTCATCTGCGTGGGTCAGAGCGTGTTCAATATCTGCCTGTGTAGTGCCGCTGTATTCTGTAATACCGATGGAGCAGGAAAGACGTTTGTTTTCTGGAATTTCAATTTCTTTTTGTAACTGCTCTGAAATGGCAGCCTTACAACCATCTTGTATTTGCGCAAAAATCTGATTTGACAAATTCAGTCCATAAGCTTCTGTTTTGTCTGGAAGAACCATGACAAATTCGTCACCGCCATAGCGGATTGTATAACCATCTTTACCAACGAGTGAGGTAAAAAGATTTGAAAAATGTACCAGAAGAAAATCACCAATATCATGTCCAAAAGTATCGTTATAATATTTAAAGTTATCCAAATCGATATAAAGGATTAGAATGGTTCTACCTTGCATCTGACTAAGCTTATTAGCAATAATATCACTAAGACCATGTCTGTTATACAGACCAGTTAAATAATCCGTCATAGAAACTCGCTCTAAAGTTTCGTTCATTTTTCGAATCATAATATTAGACTTTATTTGTTTAATGGCATCAATAAGCTGACTATAAGCAAATTTCAGTGTTACTAAATTTTCATCCGTAAGTGGTGTACGATTGTTTTTAAAATTTCGTTGTGCATTTACGTGAGAAAGTAAGACATATTCGACATCCCCATTTGAAATTGGGATGCCTAACATTGTTACCACACGATTTTTCCCGAAAAGTTCAATAATCGGCATAAACTGTAAAAAGTTTTTATCGGTACGATTGGTTAAAAAGCCACGTTTATACTGTCGGAAAAAGCGGAAAATATTATGCATTTGGTGTTCGGATAGACTAATATTACTGTTGTTAAATAGAACACATGAAGTATCTTTGTCCTGCTTTAGCATAATAGCATCGCTGAGACTGTAGCTTTTTTGCATGATGGTAATGGCGTTTTCCACCAATGTATTTATGTCGCTTTCTGCACGATTCAAATTTTCCTGCCAGATTGTCAGAAAGGCAATGTCCTTTTCACGATATTTTAGTTTATTTTTTGTGCCTTCATAATTGGCAAGTGTTAATAATTTATCAAACCATAAATCAGGTTCATTGAATGGAATAACTACTTTACTTGGAGTGTTTCCATTTTGAATAGCGATTAGTTTTTTTGCACATTGAAAAAAGCCCTCCCTTTTGTAATAAGTAATGGCGTTTTCAAATAGGGCAGTACGTGCTTCTAAATTACCGCATTTTTCATATAAGTTTGCCTGTGCAACGGTATAAAGAGAGTAAGTATAAAAAATAGTTCCAGGCAACATCCATAAAAACTTGTGTGAAAGTGTAAGTTCCTTCTGGCAAGCCGTAAAATTATTTTCATGTTCATATAAGAGAGCTTTTATATAGTGATACAAAAATAATTCTTCTTCCCAATAGGTGTAGTCCGTTTCTTCATCCTCTTCTAAAAATTGGCTCATGTTAAGTTCCATAATCCCAAGGAAATGATGGGTATTATAGTAATCCTGCAAGTGAAAATAGGACAGTGCAAGCATACCATAAAGTTTTGCAGAACTACATACCATAAGGTGTTGATAGTCTAAAGAAGCGAGCATTTTTTGTAAAATATCAATACAAGGAATGACAGCTTCATAATCCTCTACCACAAAATAGTTCATACTGATATTGTATAGTGCATCCATACAATCATCCGCCTTGCATTCGTTGGCAAGATTGTGTAGAGCATTTCGGAAATAGTAATCCGCTTTTGTATATTTTTCAAGAATGGTACAGTTATAGCCAATACCTAGAAACATATGTGCCTGTAGGACTTTATCGGAGCTGTTGACGGTGTCGATCCGTTTTTTGTGCATTTGATATACATATTCATGAAAACCTGCATCGGAGTACAGGATGATGTTTTTCATGTATGCCAGCATTAAAAAGTCAGTATTGCCAATTGCCTTTGCCAGTTGCACACCTTTTGTAAAATAAACAGAGTTTTCTCTGCCTTCTGCAATCGCTCGAATGGTGTCCTTGTCGTTTTCAAATCCCATAGTGTATAAATATGCCAGATGATTAAAAAATTTGTAAGTTTTACACTGTTCGACCAATTCATAAGGGATTGGAATACGGAAATCGCATAAAAATAAATCCTTCCAACCTCCAAATTGTGCCATGCAATAAATTAAGTTGGCACGAAAAACAGAAAAATCATCCCCATATTGTTCTGCGATTGAAATACAATTCAGATAGGAATTACGAATAATTTCCATATGACCAGAAGAAAACTGTGTTTTAATGGAAAGGTAATTATAGTCGTAGGCTACCTGAGGAGAAGTGACGTAAATACTTAAATTTGTAATTAATTTGCATGACAAAATTGCCGCTTCTGTATCGTCTTGACAAAGACTCAATAACGTATAGAGTTTTAATATCTTATAGGCATCCTCTTCAGGGAGAATACTTGGATTATGTTCAATCTTGTTATAAATATCAACGATATAATATTTCAAATCCTCCAACGCAAGTGTGTGGTACATATTGTATAAATGCGTAATATTCTGGAAGGTATGTGTGGTATCAAAGACATAATCTTCGGAGGAATGCATAATTGTGTCACTTTTAAAAGTATCAAGCTCCAGAGGAATTGTAGTTTCTTTGATATAAGAAAGTAAACGATTCCACTCGGTTTCAATATATGGTTTTGGATAATATGCATCATTATAAATAAGTATAAAATACAGATTAGGAATCCGTTTTTTTAAAATGGGCAATAAAATGGAAACACTGGAAAGTGGTGCCAAGTGAAAAGCAGATAGAATCAAAACAAGCTTGTGTTCAGAAGCGATATATTCAAATATGTGAATAATATCCGTAAAGAAATTGCTTCGTTCGAAATTCAATTCTGTATACATGATTTCTTCGGTACGGGTACAAGTACCGGTTTGAATGTAGCTGGAAAAAATTTCTCTATGCAGCGAATAAATGTGGCATGTTTTCAGAAAGTGTTCCAGAGACATATGATCCTGATAAAAATTAACATAAAAAAGACGAATCCAGTCTAAAAATGGTTCATAAGCTTCGTATAAAGAATCGGGCTGGTATTCGTGATAGACACAGGATGTATCCGTATCATTAGGAAGCAATTTCAAAAAGTCGGATTTGCTCGGTTGTTGAACATTATAATGTTTAATCACTAAAACTGGCTTTGACAGCGTTTTTATAAAGTTTTCTATCATTTGCTGGATATAGACATTGTATGCCATAAACCGAACTCCCCCTCTATTTGCATTATTGTGAATATGCGCAATAAAATACATAATTTTCCATATTGCTTTTTCTATTTTATCATAAAAAATAAAATAGGTAAACAAAATACTTCCATTTTGTAGAAAAATTCAGCATACTTGTGTATACTATAGTTACAATGCATAAAGCATAAATATGTAGTTTCACGTGGAAAGTTTCGTAGAAACAGCTACATAGGATATGCGATCAAATAAAAATTTGATACATAAAAGAGTAACAGAAAAAGAATGGAGGATGTAACATGGAAGGTTCGATGATAGGGAATGTAGTCGGGATTAGCTACTTTTTCCTGTATCAGATTTTAGGTGTTTTATTTGCAGGATTATTCCTGAAAAAGGAACGAAAAGAGTTTCAATTACTGATAGGAAGTATTACAGGAAGTGTGGCGTTACATTGGTTACCAACACTGACATCTCTTGTTATGGGCTTCACAGTGTTGAGTCATTGTGTAGGACTTGGAATTTTCATTTTGCTGTTTGTGGTTGTTATGTTTTTAAAGAAACCAAAGCAGGTTGTTTTTGGAGAGAATCAAAAGGGTGACGGCGTTTCTGCTAGTGTTAAAGCCTTTGGTCTGGAAATAAAAGAAGCTCCTGTGTATTGGATTTTGATGGGAGTAACCTTTTTGTTTTTTGTGGTGCTTTTAATGTCCCATACGATTGTACCGGAAAGTAATGGAGAAATCCGAACAGGACAATGTACATACGGTGATATGAATATGCATCTGGGATTTATAACAAGTATTGCAAATCAAAAGAATTTCCCACCGGATTATTCTATTTTGCCAGGAGTAAAACTTGCATATCCATTTTTGTGTGATAGCATTTCTTCCAGTGTGTATGTGTTTGGAAGTTCTTTACGAATTGCATATATACTTCCAATGTTAATTGCAATTTTGCAAGTATTTTTGGGATTTTATTGCTTAGGAAAAGTTGTTTTAAAAGATAAAATAAAATCATTGGTAGCTTGGGTTTGCTTCTTTTTTAATGGTGGTTTTGGATTTATTTACTTCCTTGATATGGTTATGAATAACAAAGAAAATTTTACCCGTATTTTTTCAGGCTTCTATACAACACCAACGAACTTGGTGGATAATAACGTACGTTGGTCCAATGTGATTGTGGATATGTTACTGCCACAAAGAGCTACCTTGTTTGGTTGGGCAGTTTTATTTGGAACATTAGCGTTATTGTATAGGGCGATGGAAGAGAAGAAGGTAAGATATTTTGTATTAGTTGCTGTATTTGGAGGCGCACTTCCACTTATACATACCCACTCCTTCCTAGCATTAGCTATGGTTTGTGTTGTATGGGTTACTGGGTATATGTATGAGATGGCAGGCGGAAATATGGAGCCACAAAATCGAATTGCCAAGTATTTAGTCCCTGGTGGTCTTGTGTTGATGAGTTTGCTTCAAATATGTACACCATTTAAGAATCATATAAAAAAGACTGGTTTTGCTATGGTTGGTTTGATTGTACTGGTTGCAGTGGTTGTGATTGTGTATTATCTCTACAAAGTTTGCAAACAGGGAAAATGGAAAGAATTATTTCAAACTTGGGGAGTGTTGTTGTGTATTGTACTTGTTCTTGCATTACCACAGCTCTTTAATTGGACATTCCAGCAGGTAGGAAGTGGAGAATCCCTTCGTGGATCGTTTAACTGGGCAAATGAGCAGGATCAATATATTTGGTTTTATATTAAAAATATCGGTTTAACTGCTTTGATTGCTATACCAGCGTTAATTTATGCGAAAAAGCGTAAATTCTTTATGGCAGCACCAGCGTTGCTTATTTGGTCGATTGCTGAATTTATGGTATTTCAGCCAAATGTATACGACAACAATAAGCTTCTTTATGTAGGATATATGTTACTTCTGTTCTTGTGTGCAGATTTCCTTGTAGACATTTTTAAGCATATTTATAGCTATAAAAAGCTCGGAGCAATTTGCTGTGCAATTGTTGTAATTGCAGTTTGTACAACATCTGGTATCCTGACTATGGGAAGAGAGTATGTTTCTGGAGAGGAATATGAACTGTATAGTGCAGATCAAGTTTCTTTATGCGACTATATTGAGAAAAATGTAAAAGCGGATGCGGTTATTTTGACGAATTGCAGACATAACAACGCAGTAGCATCCTTAACAGGAAGAAATATTGTGTGTGGTGCAGGAACCTTTTTGTATTATCATGGATTGAATTATCAGGAAAGAGAAGCACAGGTTGGACAAATGTACACAACACCGCTTCAGTGCCAGAATTTATTTGACGAATACAATGTTTCTTATGTTTTAATTGGACCCGATGAGAGAAGTTCCTTTAGCGTAGATGAGGCTTCTATCCAATCTATGGGTGAGTGTGTATTTAGTCAGAATGATGTGCAGCTATATAAGATTAAATAAGAAAAAATAGAAAATGAAAATAGTAGGATATAAGCACATGTAATGTGTTTAACGATTGAAAAAGGATTGCCAGATTGTGTAAAGTTAGTGATAACGAAAACACAAAATTGGCAATCCTTTTTTATATGTTAAATGTTATTGTAGTTTATACCCAACCCATATTTACAGCAATAGTACCAACTACATTGAGGGCAAGTCCCAATGCACACAAAGCCATATGTAGTGGATAAGTGTAGTCTGCTAGTGGTGCATCAATTTCTGGCTTATCTGTAGAACTAACATCAGATGGGGTATCCATATTGTTTTCTGTAACGATTGGTTCTATGGTTTCATCACTTTCCTCCAGATTTAGCATCGTATCCTCTTTTGGTACTGGTATTGGTTTCTTTTCCTTGCCTCCTGCAAATACAAGAATACTCCAATATAAATAAGGCAATACATCATTGATATAGCGATGTCCAAAATGAAACCCTCCCATAGTTCTGTGTGCACATAATCCTACGATATGAAGGATGATGATTGCTGGAAGAACAAAGGTAAAAATAAAACTAATCTGTTGCTTTTGTATCCAACTTCTAATCCAATAAATCAGATATGATACAAATAATGGAATTACCAAAAAGATACAATTTCCATCAAATTTGTAAAAATTGAGTAATCCATTTTCGCCCTTTGTTGGAAGGCGGAACAGGCTTTTTAAGTTATTGGCAATATAGCTTGTGTGGAATTGCCCGTTTTTTTCACGGGTAAATTCTGGAAGATAATTATGTCCAAATTCTATCGGATTTCCAAAACGTGCATAGTTTAAAATCATATAGGATAAGGCAATTAACAGTACAGGAATTGCCCAATAATATTTTTCTTTTATCATGGATAATAAAGTGCGTTCTGGTTTTTCTTTCTTTAAATTTTTATATAAGATATAAAATAAAATTGGGAAATATACAATCTGGAGTGGTCGACATCCAACGGAACATCCCCAAAAAAACAGACTGAACCCACCTTTATTTTCAAGGGCATAAAAGATTGCCATAAGAGATAAGGTCAGTGCAAAATTTTGTGCAATAAACCAAACACCTGCATCCAGTGTAATATATAATACATTTGTTCCTATGTATAAAAAGCTTGTCCAAAAGACAGCCTTGGCACCACAACCTAAATATTTCCAAGCAATGCGTAAGGCATAAAAGGCACCTAAAAGCATGGAAAAGAAGGCAATCCATCCTTCTGGTGTTTGTCTCCCTAAGATTGCAACAAAGGGAAGTAAGACATAAGAAGGAAAGGGAGGAAAGCTTACATAGAATTTATTGTTAAAAATGGCTAATTCCAAATATTCATAATTTTGTCCCAAATCTAGTCTGCCTTGTAGCCATGATTCTGCTTGAAGTAAGTAGGAATTGTAGGCATTTCCTGACCAGGGCCATTTTCCATTAAAAGCACCAACAACAAAATGTACTGCCAGGATAATGAGTAGAACACCCAGAAGGTCCATCGTTTGTTGGATTCGTTTTTGTTGATTGTTCATGATTAATGCTCCTTTCTAATTTGTAAAAATGTCAAAGTATTTGGCAGGAGGGTTAGAATACTTGCTTCCAGCATAGAAATGCCCACATATAGCAGGTAAAGAGCATGGAAAAGATGATAACTACACCAGTCCAAAGCTTTGGCTTTTTATCTAAAAACTCTGCCAGGATAAAGTAAAGTGGCAAAGCAACTGTCATATATCTGCCAGCACTTAAAAGCCAACTTGGCATATAATTCATAACCAAATACAACAGTAAAAAGCAGGTGTATTGTGGCTTATGTTTACGAACACCGTAAATCAAAACGATACAGGTGAAAAAGAATAAAACTAATTCAGGAATCCAAATTGCAATTTTTGTAAAATCCACACAGGAATTTGTCATAGCTAAATTCCAAATATTTTTTATCGTAGTTCCGAAATATTGTGCATGTTGTCCCCAGATTGCCTGCTGATATTCTAAAAACTTAAAAGGATCTCCCGTCACTCGGTAATTTTCCCATAAATAGATAAGTGGACCAAAAATCATAAGACACATCCACAAAAGCTTTGTTGCAAACAATTTGATAAAGGATACTACCTTTTTCTCTTTTAAAAGAACAAGTGGTTTATAATATGCAAGCCACTCGATTGTTGCAGGTATGATTAAAAGGATTCCCTGCATACGTGAAAGTGTTGTAAGAAAACCAAAAAGTGCAGCAAGAGGCCATTTATGCTTCTTAATATAGTAAAAGCAAGCAGCACTCATAAAAAAGAAGGTACTTTCAGGCATCATACCACCAAGAAAGAAGGAAAAAGGAAAAATGGAAATCAGAATGATCGTTTTCCAAGCAATGGTTTTTCCGTATTCCAGCGATACAAAACCGAACAAGTAAATACAGCCTGCAATAAAACAAAGATAAGAGGCTGCTAATGCTGCAATTCCTTCATTTGCAATAAAGAGTAGGAAAAAGCGAATAAGCCAAGCATATAAAGGAAAAAATACGAGAGTTGAATACATGCCCTCTGTTTGATAGCCTTCATAGCCTACTGTGGCAATACGGATATAGTTATTTGCATCCCATTTAAGCCACTGCTCGACTACATTTCCAAATGCATAGCCATTCTCATTTGCATTGAAGAAAAAAAGCATAAGATAACTAAATAGAAGAATGAGTATACGAAATCCCGCTGCAAAGAAGAAAATCTTTACAAAATCAAGTTTGGTTGGCTGATAGGTTGGATAAGTGACTTGTTTTCTACCAAGAAAAGAAAGTTTAGATGAAAGAGTTGGCAAGAGACCACTTTCAACTAAAATTTGAATACCACATACAAGAAATAATCCCCAGATTATGACAGATGATATTACGTTAATTAGCATAGAATTTTCCTCCATTAAGTATTTTTGTTTGATAATAGATAAAAAGGTACCTATTAAACATAGGTACCAGAATCAAAAGAACCTTCTTTATAGTATCATGGATAGACAGAGATGTCAAAAATGAAAACAAGGAAAAGAAGATTATTTTTCCGCTTTTGACAAAGCTTTTTTTACTGCATCTAACAAAAGTGTTTGCGTGTATTTATTGTCCTCTGTCGTTGAGATATTTTCAATGGCAACATTATTGCACAGTTGCTTTTCAATATCTGTTAAGGTAGGCTCCAATAATGGGTACATGGCAGATACACTTTCGTCAATGTTTTCAAAAGAAACAGAATTTACATGACTTTCATCTACGACAACCTGAACATTGAGAAGTGTATCATTTAAAGAAAGTTCGGTCGTATATACACCAGGAGTATATTGGGCAGTATCCTTTCCTTTCTTTTCTTCTTTTCCATGGAACATGAATACAAATAAAAGAATAAAAAGAAATCCAAGACCGATTAGAATGCCAGTATAGATCAATTCCTTTCTTTGGAGTACAACAATTTTTGTTTTTGACAATGGGAAGCAACCTCCTTTCTTTATTATGAGTAATAGTGTGTGCAGCTATGATGTAAAATACGTTTGTACCGTATGAAGAATAAAAAAATGCTTTATATAATTTATGAAAAAAATCTGAAAAAATAACTCAAAATAATTTACAAAGTTGGGACAAGCAATCCCAAACGCAATTGTGAAAAAGAACGAATTTCTAAAAAAAAGAAAGGCAATATTTTCCAAAAGAACAACAGGCAAATCTGCTGAAATTAGCAGAAAATAGCATTGGAACAACGAAAAAAAAAATTGCAAGCACAAATACAAGATATTGTTTTGGATAAAAAAGGTAACACAAGATATTGTAGACAATACCTGTGTGGTGTGCTATAATGGGGAAAGTTTTTAGATTAGTGGGAAAGGATGAGAACAAATGCAGGTAGTCAAACGAGATGGGAATTTAGTGAATTATGACAGAAATAAGATTATTGTTGCAATTCGTAAAGCAAATATAGAGGTAGATGATGCAGAGAGAATCTCCATGGGGGATATTGAGGGGATTGTGGCTGCCATTGAGAGCAGAATGAAAGATGAGACAATCCAAGTAGAAGAAATCCAGGATATCATTGAGCAAAAGCTTATGGCAGCAGGAAAGTTTGTACTTGCAAAAACATATATTGTATACCGTTATTCCAGAGAACTGGTTAGAAAATCAAATACTACAGATAATTCCATTATGAGCTTGATTCGAAATAACAATAAAGATGTAATGGAAGAAAATTCAAATAAAAATGCAGTTATTGCTTCTACACAGAGAGACTTAATTGCAGGAGAAGTATCAAAAGATTTGACAAAACGTATGCTTTTGCCAGAAAAGATTGCCAAGGCGCATGAAGAAGGAGTATTACATTTTCATGATTCGGATTATTTTTTACAGTCTATTTTTAACTGCTGTCTGATTAATCTTGGAGATATGTTGGAAAATGGAACTGTTATGAATGGAAAACTGATAGAGTCACCTAAGAGTTTTCAGGTTGCCTGTACTGTTATGACACAGATTATATCTGCGGTTGCAAGTAGCCAGTATGGTGGACAAACAGTAGATATTAAACACCTTGGAAAATATTTAAGAAAAAGTCATGATAAATATTTAAAACACTATATAGAAAAGTATAAAGGAAAGATTTCAGATGAATTGATTGAACAGTTTGTAGATGACAGATTGCAGGACGAATTAAAATCTGGTGTGCAGACAATTCAGTATCAGATTAACACATTGATGACTACAAATGGACAGTCACCATTTGTTACATTATTCTTAAATTTGGAAGAAGATGATCCATATATTGAAGAAAATGCGATGATTATTGAAGAGATTCTTCGACAACGTCTAGAAGGAATTAAAAATGAAAAAGGTGTATATGTAACACCTGCGTTCCCTAAGCTTGTATATGTGTTAGATGAGCATAACTGCCTAAAGGGTGGTAAATACGATTATATTACCAAGCTTGCTGTAAAGTGTTCGGCAAAACGTATGTATCCAGATTATATTTCAGCAAAAAAGATGCGTGAGAACTATGAAGGAAATGTATTTGGACCAATGGGATGTCGTAGCTTTTTATCTCCATGGAAGGATGAACATGGAAATTATAAATTCGAGGGTCGTTTCAATCAGGGAGTTGTCAGTATCAATCTTCCACAGATTGGTATTCTTGCGGCTGGAAATGAAGAAGAATTTTGGAGATTATTAGAGGTTCGTTTATCGTTATGTTTTGAAGCATTATTGTGCAGACATAAAGCGTTGGAAGGTACTTTGTCAGATGTAAGCCCAATTCATTGGCAGTATGGTGCGATTGCACGATTGAAAAAAGGCGAGACAATTGATAAACTGTTACATGGAGGCTATTCTACATTATCTTTGGGATATATCGGTCTTTACGAGGTGACAAAGATTATGACTGGTCATAGTCATACAGAGCCGGGCGGAATTGAATTTGCCAGACGTGTGATGGAGCGATTACGTCGTGCTACAGATGATTGGAAAGAATCCACAGGAATTGCGTTTGCATTATATGGAACACCTGCAGAATCTTTGTGTTATCGTTTTGCACGTATTGATGCAGAAAAGTTTGGAATTATTCCAGATATTACAGATAAAGGATATTACACAAACTCATATCATGTGGATGTGCGCGAGAAGATAGATGCTTTTAGTAAGTTTTCATTTGAAAGTCAGTTCCAGGTGATTTCTTCTGGCGGAGCGATTTCTTATGTGGAAATTCCTAATATGCGTAATAATCTGGAAGCATTGGAAGATGTTGTCAAGTTTATTTATGATAACATTCAATATGCAGAGTTTAATACAAAATCAGATTATTGTCATGTATGTGGTTTTGATGGAGAAATCATTATCAATGACAATTTGGAATGGGAGTGTCCACAGTGTGGAAACAAGGATCAGAATAAGATGAATGTAACTAGAAGAACTTGTGGATATTTGGGAGAAAATTTCTGGAATGTAGGTAAGACAAAAGAAATTTCAGAAAGAACCTTGCATTTATAATAAGAAAGAAGTGAAGGAAAATGAAAGGGAAAAGTATAGATATTCCATTTCAACAGTGGATGCATATTATGCGTTATGAGTATGATTATTCCCAAGATGAGAAGGAGTTTTTATATAATGGTTATGCAGATATTATAGGAAAGGCATTTCAATATGCAGTAGAGTGCCGTTATGACTTTGTTCCTTTTGTCAATGCATTTCTTGGTAGTGACATTTTTGCATATTTTGAGCAAATGCTTTCTATTTATAGTCGGTCACCATATCATATTTTAGCTGCTTTCGACAACGAAATGATGGGGCAGGGAAAGCGAATGCAACATCTGGAACAGGAGCAGACCGAGTTGGCAGAAGTATCCTATTGGTTGGGATATGTGCTTATGCAGTGGAAATTTCTGGATGGGATAGATGGTAGTGAATTGGCAACACAGTATGATGTACAATGGATGATGGAACAGTATGAAAAAGGCGAATTTCAGAAATGTTCTGTACGAAAAGCAATTCAGAGTACGAAGGCGAAATTTAACTTTAAAGTGTTGTAGGATAATTGAATTTATCAAAGAAAAGCGTATTTACCTATGTAGTGGTATATACGCTTTTTCTTTGATAAAGTATGAATATATGACGGAGTGACCTATTTAATAATATTACACAAAATTTACAAAAATGTTAAATTGCATTGAAAAAAATTGGACAATGTGCTATAATTGGCTTTAGAAAAAAGAAGAGAAAGGTGCATTTTTCTAAAAAAATAAACAAATAAAAGAATTAGAGAAATGTATAAAAGAGAAAGGAATAGGGACGATATGAGAAGCGGAATAAAACAGAATCGGAGATTTCATCGTGCATTAGCAATTGGTTTATCTGTTGCGCTTTCTATGACTACATTACCTGCCGGAAGTTTGAAACTTATGGCAGCTACCGCTATGAACGATAGCAAGCAGGTGACAGTAGAAAACAAGCAAGTGGATGCACAAAACAGTTATGAATTACAGAATAAGGTACAGGGAAGTAATATTCTTCATTGCTGGAACTGGTCTTACAGTACGATAGAAGCACATATGCAATTAATTGCGGAATGCGGTTATACGGCAATACAGACTTCACCAGCACAGCAGCCGAAAGACTATAACTATACTTATGAAGATGAAAAGACAGGACAAACGGTTACGGTAGGTGGAGATGAAGAAGGTGGTAAAGAAGTTGGTTGGCCTGGTCGAGGTGGTACAGGTAACTGGTGGAAACTTTATCAGCCAGTAACATTTGATGTATGTAACAATGGAAATACTTGGCTTGGAACAAAAGCAGAATTAGAATCCATGTGTGCTACTGCAGAAAAATATGGAATTAAGGTAATCGTGGATATTGTAGCGAATCATATGGGAAATATTAAAGGCTGGAAAAATGCATTATCGGATGTTTCTCCACAGGTAGGAGAGTTTTGGAATAAGGATATGCTTACAGACGAATCCTATTGGCATATTAATGATTTACAGATATGGATGAGTGATGGACGAGAGCATTTTACACAGGGTACGATGGGAATGCCAGATCTGAATACAGCAAGCAAGACCGTTCAAAAATATGTGTATGATTATTTGGATGAGCTGATTGATTGTGGTGTAGATGGATTTCGTTTTGATGCGGCAAAGCATATTGAGACACCAGATGATGATGCATCCTTTGCTAGTGATTTTTGGCCTACGGTTTTGAATGAAGCAAAGAGTCATTATAAATCAAAAACAGGTGGAGATTTATATGTATATGGAGAAATTTTAAATACAGTAGGAGATAATTTTAGTATTGATTCATATACAAAATACATGTCAGTAACAGATAATTCAGCGGGAAATCATTTGCTGGAGGCTTTCAGAAATAATAATCCAGGTTCCCTTGGTATGGATTATGCTTCGGATAAGTCTGTACTTTGGGCTGAATCACATGATACCTATATGAATGAGAGTTCCAGATATGCATCAGACCGTTCTATTGTTCGTACCTGGGCAATTGTCGGGAATAAAAAAGATGCGGCATCATTGTTTTTTGTAAGACCATATTATTCAAAGGATACTCTGCTAGGTGATCAGGATGGAAGTTTTAACGACAATATGAGTAAGACAGTAGAACCTGCTTTGATGGGAGAGTGTTCTACTTATGTATGGGCTTCCAAAGAGGTAGCAGCGATTAACCATTTTAACAATCGTTTTTCAGGAGATGCTGACAATTCGGGGGCAGATGGAAATATTGCTTACTGTAAACGTGGAAATGGTATTATTCTTGTGAATTTTGGTGGAGCTGGACAGGTTAGTACATCGGCACATGGATTGGCAGATGGTTCTTATGTAGATGAGGTTTCTGGAAATACATTCAAGGTTTCCGGTGGAACGATTTCTGGAAATATTACAAGTGAATATGGAGTGGCAGTTGTTTATCAGAATGTAATGTCTAATCCATCCACTTCTTATCCAATTACAGTAGACAAACCTGTGATTCAAACTACATATGGAACAGGAACTATTCTTGGAGAAAAGGCGATTACATATACAGTAAAAAATGCAGATCAAGCTTCCTATAGTATTGATGGAGGAAAAGAGACAAGCTTTACGGATTCAGTTACCCTTACAATTGGAAGTGGATTAAAAGAGGGAGATACCTGCACAGTAAAGATTACGGCTGAAAAAGAAGGAAAAAGTACAACACAAAGTTATACTTATACAATAGGAGTGAATAAACCACAACTTAGTATTTCGCCAGAAGATGGTACTACATTTTCAGATACAGTGGATGTTACAGTGACGGCTGATAATGTAGAAAAGGCTACTTATCAGATAGGGCAGTCAGAAGCGGTTGCATTTAAAGATACAAAGACTGTTACCATTGGAGAGGATATGCAGGATGGGGATTCTGTTACAATTACTGTATATGGACAAAGTAGCAATGGAAAGGAAGATACGATAACTGCAACATATACAAAAGAGGAAGCGGATACAAGTACCTATGTTTACTTCAAAAATACAAAGGAATGGGAAAAAGTGTATGCTTATGCATGGACAGATGGAAGTGGTGAAAATGGAAAATGGCCAGGCGTAGAAATGACACTTTTTGATAAAGATAACAAGATTTATGCAGTTGATCTGGGAAATGCAAATTACAAAAAGATAATTTTTAATAATGGAGATGCACAAACAGATGATTTGACATTGGCAGGATTAGGGCAGATGTATGATTACAGTACAAATAGCTGGTCTGCTTATGAGGCAAAAAAACCTAAAATTACATCTTCACAACCATCAGGAAAAGTGGCAGCAGGTACGAAAGTAACCTATACGGTTACAGATGCCGAAAAAGCTACGATTTCTGTAAATGGTGGTGAGGCAAAGAGTTTTGAGGAAAGTATAACGGTTACTGTTGGAGAACAGGAAAAAGATACAATAATTATTACTGCAACAAATGGTACCAAAGAAGTGAAACGTACTTATGTTTATACAACAGAGGATATAGTGGATGTGACACCAACTGCATCTATTACACCATCAGAATATAGTCTATCTCTTTCAACCGAAACGATAATGTATGATGGAAAGGCTCATGAACCGTATGAATGTAAGGCGGATGAAGCAACTGATGTCCAATATAAAGTGGATGGACAGGAAACAAAGAAACCTTCCTTTACAGAAATTGGTGAATATAAGTTAGAAGTCACAGCAACCTTTCCTGATGGATCAAAAAAATCGGCCAGTGGAACTGTAGTAGTTGCAGCGTATTACATACAAGTAAATGGACAGAAAAAATATTTTGTGGATTTTGATAAAGCAGTAGAGTATGCAACAAATTGCAAAGAAGAAGTAACAATTCAGATAGCAGGAGATACATCAATTGATAAAAAAGTGGCATTGACAGCAAAGATTACTTTAAAAGCATATAATGAGACAGGAAAGTTGATCGTTACAAAGAATGGTGTATTGCAAGGTGGAGTATTGGGAATCGATACACAAAATAATGGAAGTATTGAGAATGTTGTACTGATGGATGGAGTAACAATTACGGGAAATGGAAATGTAGTACAGGCAACACAAAGTCCAGAAAGAACAACTGCACCTGATAAGACACCAGGTGTACCGACACCAACCGCAACAAATAATGCAGGTTTGGATGAGGGAACAGGTGTACCGACACCAACTGCATCAAGCACCGCATCACCAAAGCCAACAGCTACTCAGGGAAGTACAAATGATGATTCTACATTCCGTATTTCATCATTCCGTGTAGCACCAGCTTTATCACAAGTAAAAAACAAAACAGTTAAGATTACGGTACATGCTGCTGATGGAGTAGGAGTATATTATTATAAATATGAAGTTTATAATAGTAAGAATCAAATGGTAGCCTCCAGAAAATATGCAGAAGGTATCACCTCTTACAATTGGAAAGCAACGAAAGCTGGCACATATAAAATAAAAGTATATGCAAAAGATGAAGATGGAGTGGTTGTAACAAAAACAAAGACAATCACGATTGTTTCCAAGAAATTGTCCGTTGCCACGACCAAGAATACAACAGTTAAACTGAAAAAAGGAAAGACAGCGACTGTCAAGGTAAAGGCTTCTGGAGGAAAGAAGGCATACAAATACAAATTTACAGTTTATACATATGCAGGCAAAAGAGTCGCATACACTGGCTATAAAACAAATACTACATGGAATTGGAAAGCAATGAAAGTTGGAAAATATAAGATTGTAGTAACGGTAAAAGATGCCACAGGAACAACCATAGCAAAAACAGTGAAAAAAGTGATTGTAAAATAGAATAAAGAAGAAATAATAAACAAGAAGGAAGACATTTCAATGGTTGAAGTGTCTTTCTTTTTGGGCTTTCGAGTTGATAAGTAAAATGCGGTGTGTTAAACTTGTTCATAGAATACGAAAGATAATCGTATGTAGTTGCATCCTCACAGCAAGTTGTTTTATGCGGTATAGTGAAAGGGATGCAGGATAATTGGAGGCAGGTAGCTATGAATTATGCAGAGATTAAGCGCGTAGATGTGGCAAATGGACCAGGAGTTCGAGTTTCTTTGTTTGTGAGCGGATGCACCCACAGATGTAAAAATTGTTTTAATCCAGAAACCTGGAATTTTAAATATGGAAGTCCTTTTACTGTTCATACAGAGGAGGAAATATTAGAATATTTAAAGCCAGATTATATTAAGGGAATTACGCTTCTTGGAGGAGACCCATTGGAACCGGAAAATCAGGAGGGCTTATTGCCCTTGTTGCGAAAGATAAAAGAACGGTTCCCTGAAAAAACAATTTGGTGTTTTACTGGCTATCTCTTTGATGAGGATATCCAAGGAAAAATGTGGGAACAATGCCCGTATACAAAGGAATTTATGAGTTACATTGATGTATTGGTAGATGGAGAATATATTGAGGAACAAAAGGACTTGGGACTGCGATTTAAAGGTTCTGCCAATCAACGTACGATTCTTGTACAGGAGTCTTTGAAGGAAAATAGAATTATAGAGTATGATTTAACAAAAGATACATTGTAAAAAGTAGCTTGTTTACAATGTGTAATTTATACAGATAAAAGTAAGATATGGAGCATCTTGTAAATGCTCAAAGAAAAGGAGATAATAAAATATGAATAAACAGATTGTAAATGTAAAAAAATTACATGAGGAGGCAATTGTTCCAACCTATGGAAGCGATTATGCGGCAGGAGCGGATTTATATGCGTGTTTAGAAGAGGCAGTAACGATAAAACCTGGGGAAACCTATCTTGTAAAAACAGGGATTGCTATGGAAATTCCAGTAGGATATGCAGGACTTGTCTATGCCAGAAGTGGACTTGCTACAAAGAAAGGATTGGCACCTGCCAACAAGGTAGGCGTGATTGATGCCGATTATAGAGGAGAAATCATGGTTCCATTGCATAACCATAGCAAAGAAGCTGCTACCATTGAACCAAAAGAACGTGTGGCACAATTGATATTAACACCATATCTGACAGCACAGTATACTACTGTGGAGGAACTAAATGATACAGCTCGTGGAGAAGCTGGATTTGGTTCTACAGGAAGATGTTAATGGCTAAGTAGTGGTTGAATAAAGGAGATGTGGGAACGTGATAGAACCATATGAAAGAAAAACGAATTATTATGAAACAGATCAGATGGCAATTATACATCATTCAAACTATGTTCGTTATTTAGAAGAAGCAAGACTTTATTATATGGAACAATTCGGTTTACCCTATCGATATGTGGAAGAACAGGGAATTTTAATTCCTGTATTAGGGGTGTCTGTGGAATATAAAAAATCAATTGTTTATGGAGATACGATTGTGATACAGCAATGGATTGATAGCTTTTCGCCAGTAAAATTTTCCATGTGTTATGAAATACGAAACAAAGAAACAGGAGAACTTCATGCGACGGCTACCAGTAAACACTGTTTTGTAGATAAAAACTTGTCTCCAATACGATTGCGGAAAGAATATCCACAAATTTACGAAAAATTTAAGAGTGCAGCGGAGCAGGATAGAGAAGCATTGAAGAAAAAAAGAACAATAAAAGAACAATAAAGGTTAGGAGGTGAATCCATGTCTTATATGGATATAGTAAAAGAAAAGAATAGCCAGGTGCAAGAACGTTATGAATTGGCAATGGAGCGTATTGAAGGAATTTTGTATGAGCAAGATACAATACCAGCACAATTTAGAATGTATTTTAAAAAGACGGCAGAGTTTTTGATGCAGGTGCGGGATATTATAGCCATGATGGAAGCGGGAGAATGGCAAGATGTAGGTTTAGATGAGTGGAAACAAATAAACTTTGATTTATATGAAGATTTGTTTCCGAAAAAACGTTCGAGTCAGGAAAACTGTACTTGCTATGAAAATAGTTACGCCAATCCTGTATATGCAAATGAAAAACTGGGAGAAAATTATGGACCTTTGTTATGCTTTTTATATACAGAATTACGAGGCTGCGTAGCTTATGCGTTTGAGCAACGGTTATTTGATATTACGATTGTTCTGGAATTGTTTATTCAGATTTTTAATTTGTTGGAGGATACAGATGAAAATACCTGCAAGGAAATGAAACAGGCAATTTATTACTATGTCAGTGATTATTGTGATGTGACGATTCCTACGCGTGTAAGAGAAATGCTGGACCCAGAATTTTCCTTTGCAACAGATATTATTATGAAACAGGATTTGACGGATTTAAGATATCTGTACTTATATGGAGAATATATTAGCGACAATGAAATAAAACTGGCACAGTATTTGAATTCACTTTCACCTGATAAAATACAAAAGATGGCACGTACTTATACAGAAGGTTTCCGCAAAGGATTTGAGGCGGCTAGAATTGATTTAAAGAAAAAAAAGACAGTAAATATTCGTTATCAGATTGGATTTGAACGGATTGTGAAAGAGGCAGCATTGCAATTTCGTGAGATGGGCTTGGAACCTACTTTTTACCGTACAGGGGTAAGCAGCATTCATAAAAAGATAAATAAAAATGGCTTTTATGGAACCAGTGTCAATCGACAGTATGATTATGACCATCGTTTTGATCAGGCAATTTATCTGGATAGACCGTTAGCAGAGAGAAAACTTGTAAATCTTAGACTTGCTTATGAGCAGATGGAGAAACTTGCCAGTGTATATGCGGGTCCTGCGGTAATAGAAACCTTTGGAGAGAAAAAGTTTGAGCCTATTAATAAAGAAAGTGCGCCAAAGTTATCGGAAAAACAGCAGAAAGTATCTGTAGAGTATCAACGAGATTCTGGTTTGCTTGTAAATGAATTTATTCCAAGTGACCAGTACAGCTTTACAATCATAGCCTATCCAATACCGGAAATCGGGGAGCAGTTTGAAGAGATTTTTGCAGAAACGGTGAAAGTAAATACGTTGGATATGGAGCAATACAAAAAAATACAGCAAACAATGATTGATGTATTGGACAAAGGGGATTATGTTAAAGTAATCGGAAAAGGAAAAAATAAAACAGATATAACCGTACAGCTTACAACCCTTAATAACCCAGAAAAGGAAACTCTATTTGAAAACTGTCTGGCGGATGTTAATATTCCAGTAGGTGAAGTATTTACTTCTCCTAAATTGGAAGGAACCTATGGTTTGTTGCACGTATCAGAAGTTTACTTGAATGGAATGCGATATGAAGATTTGGAATTAGCATTTGAGGATGGAAAAATAAAACGTTATACCTGCAAGAATTTTTCAAAAGATGGGCAGGCAGATACCCCGGAAATTATAGCGCAAAATGCAGCAATTATAAAAGAAAATATATTGTATCAGCACGAGACACTTCCTATCGGAGAGTTTGCAATTGGAACTAATACAATGGCATATGTGATGGGAAAAAAATATAATATTTCAGATAAGTTGCCAATACTGATTGCAGAAAAAACAGGGCCTCATTTTGCAGTGGGAGATACTTGTTATAGTATGAGTGAGGAAAATAGACTCTATAATCCGGATGGAAAAGAGATTATTGCAAAGGATAATAGCTGTTCACTGCTTCGGAAAACGGATATTACCAAGGCATATTTTAATTGTCATACAGATATTACAATTCCTTATGATGAATTGCAGGAGATTAGCGTATATACAAAAATGGGAGAAAAAACTACCTTGATTCAGGATGGTCGTTTTGTGCTTCCGGGAACAGAAGAATTAAATGTACCGTTGGATTCATTGATGGCAGAGCCATAAAAAACACTTTCTTTATTAGGAAAGCTATGCTATAATAGAGTGTATCTGTTTAGGGAACAGTAAGAAATAGAACACCTGTCAGAATGCAGGTCATTCGGCGTGATTTGATTAGGAGGATAAAAGATGGATTACAAGAAAGCAGGCGTGGACATTGAAGCTGGTTATAAATCAGTGGAGTTGATGAAAAAACATGTACAGCAGACAATGCGTAAAGAGGTTATGACAAATCTTGGAGGATTTTCCGGTGCATTTTCTATGGATGCATTTAAAAATATGGAACATCCTACTTTAGTGTCAGGAACAGATGGTGTTGGTACAAAGCTTAAAATTGCATTCGAGATGGACAAACATGATACCATTGGTATTGACTGTGTTGCTATGTGTGTAAATGATATTGCATGTGCAGGTGGAGAGCCATTATTTTTCTTGGACTACATTGCATGTGGAAAGAATGAACCAGAAAAGATTGCTACTATTGTAAGCGGTGTTGCAGAAGGTTGTATCCAATCTGGAGCAGCTCTGATTGGTGGAGAGACTGCAGAGATGCCAGGTTTCTATCCGATTGATGAATATGATTTGGCAGGTTTCGCTGTAGGTGTTGTTGATCAGAAAGATTTGATTACAGGTAAGGATGTAAAAGAAGGAGACGTATTGATCGGTATTGCCTCTTCTGGTATCCATAGTAATGGATATTCTTTGGTTCGTAAGGTGTTTACCATTAAGTCACAGTATTTGAATTTACCATTCGAATCATTAGGTGGAACACTTGGAGAAGCATTACTTACACCAACAAAGATTTATGTAAAGGCATTAAAAGAAATTAAAGCAGGCGGCGTAACTGTTAAGGCTTGTAGCCATATTACAGGTGGTGGTTTCTATGAAAATATTCCAAGAATGTTACCAGAAGGTATGCACGCTGTAGTAAATAAGGGAAGTTATGATATTCCTCCAATCTTTGGTATGTTACAAAAAGATGGAAATATCGAAGAAGAGATGATGTACAATACATATAACATGGGTATTGGTATGATGATCGCAGTAGATCCAGCCGATGTAGATAAGACATTGACATTGATCAAGGCCGCTGGAGAGACTGGCTATGTAGTCGGAGAAATCAAAGCTGGCGATAAGGGTGTTACATTAGTATAAAAAGAAGTACAGAAGGTACTTTATAGAGATAGATAGAGAGGGTGTCGTAAAACAATCAAATGAAAAGAGATGGTTTTGTGACACCTTCTTCTGCTAAGAGAACAGGAGGTCTTTATGTTAAAGGTAGCGGTATTAGTTTCCGGTGGTGGAACAAATTTACAGGCCATTATTGACAAAATAGAAGATGGAGCCATTCAAAATGCGAAGATAGAAGTGGTAATCAGTAACAAGCAGGATGCATATGCGTTGGAGCGTGCCAAAAAACATGGCATCAAAGGAGAGTGCATTTCTCCAAAAAGTTATGATAGCAGAGAAGCATTTAACCAAGCATTGTTAGAAGCATTACAACAGCATGATATTGATTTAGTTGTTCTTGCTGGATATTTAGTGATTATTCCGAAAAATGTAGTAGCTGCATTTAAAAACCGTATTATCAATATCCATCCATCCTTGATTCCATCTTTTTGTGGAGACGGATTTTATGGGTTGCATGTGCATGAGGCAGTGTTAGCAAGAGGTGTGAAAGTTACAGGAGCTACGGTACATTTTGTAGATGATGGTACAGATACCGGACCGATTATCTTGCAGAAGGCAGTGTATGTGCAAGAGGGAGATACTCCGGAAATTTTGCAAAAGCGTGTGATGGAAGAAGCGGAATGGAATATTTTACCAGAAGCCATCAACTTAATTGCAAATGAAAAAATCGAGGTTATAGATAATTTAGTACATAGAAAGTAGAAAAGGAGAAAAAAGATGAAAGTTTTAATCGTAGGAAGCGGCGGAAGAGAACATGCGATTGCAGCGAGCGTGGCAAAGAGCAGTAAGGTAGACAAGATTTATTGTGCACCTGGAAATGCTGGTATCGCTGAATTAGCAGAATGTGTAGATATTGGCGCAATGGAACTTGAGAAGTTGGCTGATTTTGCACAGGAAAAGGCAATTGACCTTACTATTATTGGTATGGATGATCCATTGGTAGCGGGCGTGGTAGATGTATTCGAAGAGAGAGGTCTTCGTGTATTTGGACCTAGAAAGAATGCTGCTATTCTGGAAGGTTCTAAGGCATTTTCAAAAGATTTGATGAAGAAATACAACATCCCAACTGCTGCATATGAGACATTTACTTCATCCGAAGATGCACTTGCATATTTGGAAACAAGTGCATATCCAATCGTGTTAAAGGCAGATGGTCTTGCTTTAGGAAAGGGTGTATTGATTTGCAATACAAAAGAAGAAGCAAAAGAAGGCGTTAAGACATTGATGCTGGATAAGCAGTTTGGTTCTGCGGGAGATAAGATTGTAATTGAGGAATTTATGACAGGTAGAGAAGTATCTGTACTTTGCTATTGTGATGGTACACACATTGCTCCAATGACAAGCGCACAGGATCATAAGAGAGCAAAAGATGGCGACAAGGGATTAAATACAGGTGGTATGGGAACCTTCTCACCAAGTCCGTTCTATACAGATGAAGTGGATACATTCTGCCATAAATATATTTATCAGGCATCGATGGACGCTATGAAGGCAGAAGGAAGAGACTTTACAGGTATTATGTTCTTTGGCCTGATGCTTACAGAAAAGGGACCAAAAGTATTAGAATACAATGCCCGTTTTGGTGATCCAGAAGCACAGGTAGTACTTCCTCGTATGAAGAATGATATTATTGAAGTAATGGAAGCTTGTATTGATGGAAAATTAGATCAGATTGATTTACAGTTTGAAGATAATGCAGCAGTTTGCGTGGTACTTGCATCCGACGGATATCCTGAAAAATACGAAAAAGGAAAACTTATTTCTGGATTAGATACCTTTAAGGACAAAGAAGGATACTATGTATTCCATGCAGGAACAAAAAGAACAGCAGAAGGAATTGTTACAAATGGAGGACGTGTACTTGGTGTAACAGCAAAGGGCGCAAACCTCAAAGAAGCCAGAGCAAATGCTTATAAGGCAACTGAGTGGATTTCTTTTGAAAATAAATATATGAGAAATGATATTGGTAAAGCAATTGATGAGGCATAGGTAGAAATCTTGAATGATTACTTGTGTAAATAAAGGAAAGCAGAGGGGGATGTAGTAGTCCCTTTCTGCTTTCTTTGCCTATTGAAAAGCAGTCTTTAAGTATGGTAAAATAAAAGTTGAGTTTTGTAGATAAAGATTTATGAATTAGTTTGGAGGAAGAGAAATGGGTAAGGTTTTTAAGTTCCAGCAGGATGTGGATACGGATCAGATTATCGCATCGCAGTATCTTTTGTTTTCTACAATTGATGAGATGAAGGCATATACATTTGAGTCATTAGACCCAGAATTTGCAAGCAAAGTAAAGCCGGGAGATTATGTTGTAGCATCTGAAAACTTTGGATGCGGTTCTTCCAGAGAGCAGGCTCCAAGTGTACTAAAAGCATTAGGTGTAAAAGCTGTGGTTGCAAAGTCCTTTGCTAGAATTTTCTATAGAAATGCAATTAATATTGGATTGCCAGTTATTGTATGCAAAGATTTACATGAAAATGTAAACCCTGGAGATGAGATGGAATTATCTATGCAGGAAGGTGTTGTACGTGTAAATGGCAAAGAATACGAATGTACAAAGCTTCCAGAATATATGCAGGGAATTTTGGACCAGGGTGGTCTGATTGCATCATTAAATAAGGAGGATTAAAAGATGGGAATGACAATAGCAGAAAAGATCATTGCAGCAGCGGCTGGTGTGGAAGAAGTAAAGCCGGGAGATATTCATACGGTAGAATTAGACCGTCTGATGAGTAATGATGGAACAACGCATCTTACCATTGATATGTATCATAAATTAAAGCATCCACGTATTGCAGACGTGAATAAGCTTGTTTGGATTGTAGACCACAATGTTCCTTGTGATAGTGTAAAGACAGCCGCATCCCATAAAAAGATGCGTGATTTTGCAAAAGAGCATGGAATTACATTTTATGAGGGTGCAGGTGTCTGTCATCAGGTAATGATGGAAAACCATGTAACCTCTGGAGAATTGATTTTTGGTGCAGACAGCCATACATGTGCATATGGTGCAGTAGGTGCCTTTGGTACAGGTGTTGGATGTACGGACTATTTATATGCCATGGTAACTGGAAAATCATGGTTATTGGTTCCGGAAACATTACGCTTTAATTTGACAGGAAAATTGCCAGAGGGCGTATATGCCAGAGATTTAATCCTTACGATTATTGGACAGATTGGTGCCAATGGTGCAAATTATATGGCGATGGAATTTGGTGGAGAAGGCTTAAAGACATTAGATATGAGTGCACGTATTGCTATTTGTAATTTGTGTGTAGAAGCTGGTGCAAAGACAGCATTGATGGAAGTAGATGATATAACTCGTGCGTACTTAAAAGAACATGGAAGAAAGCCAAAACATGAGTTTGCAAGTGATGCGGATGCAAAATTTGCGAAAGTGTATGACATTGACTTGTCAAAGATTAAGCCAATCGTTGCTAAGCCTCATTTTGTAGATAGCGTGGTTGATGCAAAAGAGTGTGTGGGAACACATATTGATGAAGCCTTTTTAGGTTCCTGCAACAATGGTCGTATTGAGGATTTAAGAGTAGGAGCTGAAATCCTTAAAAATAAAAAAGTGCATCCATTGGTACGTTTCTTGGTAGTTCCTGCCAGTGCCGCTGTATATGAACAGGCCTTGGAAGAAGGATTATTAAAGATATTTATGGATGCAGGTGCAATTGTTATGAATCCAAACTGTAGTGTTTGCTGGGGAAGTTGTCAGGGTGTCATAGGCGAAAATGAAGTGCTAATCAGTACAGGTACCAGAAACTTTAAGGGACGTGCAGGACATAAAGATTCTTTCGTATACTTAGCAAGTGCCGCAACGGTTACTGCTTCAGCGATTAAAGGTGAGATTGCAACCGCAGATATGGTTTAACAGAAAAGAAACAGACGAAGTAATATTCTTTTGCAAATCATAAACATAACGTGAGAAAGAGGTAAAACCATGGATAAATTTAGTGGAAAAATTTGGGTGCTTGGAGATGATATTGATACAGATATTATTATTCCAACAGAATACCTGGCATTAGAAACTGTAAATGATATGGCGCCATACGCATTTTCACCATTGCGCCCTGAATTGGCAGGTCAGATTAAAGAAGGAGACATTATTGTAGCAGGAAAGAACTTTGGATGTGGTTCTTCTCGTGAGCAGGCACCAGAGATTATTAAAGCGTTGGGAATCAAATGTGTCATTGCTAAGTCTTTTGCGAGAATTTTCTTCCGCAATTCGATTAACAATGGATTGCTTTTGATTGAAAATGAGCAATTAAGAGATGTGGTAAAAGAAGGCGACGAAGTGACCGTAACACTGAATGAAAGTATTGAATATAAGGGACAGAATTTTCCAATCGCTTCCCTTCCTGACAACCTAATGGATATTATTAATGCAGGCGGTCTTGTAAAGGCAATGCGTAAATTAAACGGTTTGGATTAGGAGGTTACTATGGGAGCAACAATTATTGAAAAAATTATTCGTAATAATGTAGGTAAAGAAGTAAAACCCGGAGAGATTGTTACTGTAAATGTAGATCGTGTTATGATACATGATATTTTCATTCCATTTGTAGCATCTAAATTTGAAGAGATGGGATTTAAGAAACTATGGGACCCAGACAAGGTAGTATTGATTTATGATCATTTAGTACCAGCCAGTCAGGTAGACGATACGAGACATTTTCGTGTAGGAAATGAATTTGTAAAAAAATATGGCATGAAGAATATTCATCGTTCTGATGGTATTTGTCATCAGCTTATGACAGAAGCAGGATATGTTAAGCCTGGAAATATTGTATTTGGTACAGACAGTCATACAACTACATATGGATGCGTGGGTGCCTTTTCTTCTGGTATTGGTTACACCGAGATGGCAAGTATTCTGGGAACAGGAACTATGTGGGTACGTGTACCAGAAACTATTAAAGTGACAATCAATGGAACATTACCAGAAAATGTTATGGCAAAGGACATCATACTGAAATTGATTGGAGATTTAGGTGCAGATGGTGCAACATACAAAGCATTAGAATTTGCAGGTGATACGGTAGAAAATATGTCTGTTGCTTCCCGTATGTCTATGTCAAATATGGCAATTGAAGCTGGGGCAAAGTGTGCATTATTTACCCCGGATGAAAAAACAGCAGAATATTGTGAGATGGAGCTTACGGATAAGGAAAAAGATTTAATCGGTGACAGTGACGCGGTATATTGCAGAGAAATTGTTTACGATGCAAAGGATTTTGTTCCGGTTATGGCATGTCCATCCAACGTGGATAATGTGAAACCAGTATCCCAGCTTGTAGGAAAAGAAATTGACCAGGTATTTATCGGTTCTTGTACAAATGGCCGTTTGGAAGATTTGATGGCAGCAGCCGAAGTCTTAAAAGACAAGAAAGTGGCACCATTTGTAAAACTAATCGTGACACCAGCCAGTCGAAAAATCTATAAGCAGGCAATGGAAAATGGCACCATTGCAATTTTAGCTAAGGCGGGAGCGATTATCACACATCCAAGTTGTGGACTTTGCTGTGGAAGAACTGGTGGTATTTTGACAGATGGTGAAACGGTTGTAGCAACCAACAATAGAAACTTTTTGGGAAGAATGGGAACTTCTAAAGTGGGAATTTATCTCGCATCTCCAAAAACGGCTGCAACTTGTGCTGTGGCAGGAAAAATTGTAGAACCAGAATAACAGAAGATGCCCTATTTTGGGATGAAAGGACTGAGAAGGATGTATAAAAAGGGAAAAAAGATGATAGCGATAGTACTATTGCTCGTATTTACCGCTACATGTGTTGTTACAGAAGGATTTGGAATTGGAAGAAGTATAGCTGAGGCAGCAGCTACAAATTCAAAAACGATTTCAGGGCTAAAGATTGGAGCTAAAGTAACTGCAAACTCTTTGCGTGTGCGTACCAAAGCAAGTATTACTTCAGAACAGCTTACTTATGAAGGGGAAAATGTTACCATAAAGAAAAATAAAAAAATAACCATTACAAAACAAAAATTGGTAAAGGGTGTCGTTTGGTACTATATTACCTTCAAGTATGAAGACACAACCTTACAGGGATATGTACACAGTGATTATGTAGCATTAACTTTTGCCTCAGCATTAGAAGGAACGATTACAGCCAGTGCAAAAATAAATGTTCGTAATACACCTGGTGTCAGTGATGATTATTTAACTTACAACAATACAAAGATAAAAATATCCAATGGGAAAAGTGTAACAGTGAAAAAAGAAGCCAATGCCAACGGGAAAAAATGGTTTAAGGTATCCTTTACTTATAAAGACAATGTTTTAAGTGGTTATATTTTAGCAAATCAGGTACTATTTAAAGCAGAAAAGAAGGTTACAGTTACAGCTTCACCAAAACCAACGGTTACGCCAGAAGTAAAACCAACGAAGGCACCAATACAGGGAACGATTACGACTCCAGCGGTTGCCACAGATGGAGCAGCGACCATTGAAACTGGAACTGTACAGGCAGAATTATTAAATGTACGTCAATTGCCAGGCTTAGATCAGGATCGTACTCAGATAGATGGGAAAAATGTGCAATTGAAAAAGGGAACACTGGTATACATTTTTGGAAGATTAACGAATGACAATGTAGATTGGTGTTATGTGGTCTTTTCTTATGATAATGTAATGTTGAGTGGCTATGTTATGGCACAATATATTCAATAGTCGGTAAAAAGGATAGAGGAAACAGTTATGAGATATAGAATAGGAATTATATTGAGTTTTTTCCTTTTCTTATTCTTATCACTACATGGAGAAGCAATCTATGCAGCCAGCGCATCGGTTGCTTTTTCTGTAGCGGGTGATGAATTTGAGGAGGGAGAAAGTTTTGTTGTAACAATTACAGCACAGTCTGCTGCAGGTGTGGGGGGATTCCAGACATATGTTGCTTATGATACGTCAATGTTAGAACTGGTAGATACGGGAAAACATGTAACTGGAAGTGATGGACTGATTTATATTAGCGATATGAAAAAGGGAAACAAGCAGATGCGAGAGTATCATGTGACCTTTAAAGCCTTACAACCGGGAGATACCGAAGTATATATCAGTGATGAGGTATATATGTATGCCTCTACTACAAACGAGCAGATGTCTGTATCAAAGAACACATTGCAATTGCATCTTGCAGAAAAAAAGCAGAAAACGACCAGTCAGGTTGGTTTGACTTCGTTGAAAGTGAATGAAGGAACATTGACTCCTGAATTTGACCGAAATATAACAAAATACACGTTAGATGTTTCCTCTGCTACCGATATGGTATATATTGATGCGAAGGCAAAATTAAAGACGGATACGGTTAAGATTGTAGGAAATGAAAACCTAAAAGAAGGGGAAAACATTGCAACAATAACAGTTACCGCTAAAAATGGAACTACAAAAACCTATACGCTTCAGATTAACAAAGCTACAAAGCAGGAAGAAAATTTAAAACAAGAAGAACAACAGGTGAAGGAAGCGGAGCATACAGAGGATGAAAACCAAGATAAATCGGAAGCTGCTCTTACCATTTATAAAAATGGAGATACTACACATATGAAAACATCTGTAGATATTGAAATTGTTCCTATCCCTAGTTCTTCGGTTATACCTGCGGGCTATAAAGAAAGTTCTATTGTGATAAACAGTACACAGATTACGGTGTATGCAAAGCAAGATGGGCAGGATGTTGATCATGTGTTAATTTATGGAAGAATTGGAGAGGGAGCAGCTAAATTTTACCGATTTGATCGTGTGGGAGAAACTTTGCAAAGATATACAGAAACAGAGGATGCAACAGGTAGTACGAACAAACAGCAAGCTTCTGGTGGAAATGGAATATTGTATTTTGTCGTATTTTGTATGTTGGTCATTATACTGGTGCAGGGAATTCGCATCATACGGTTAAAGAAAGAACGTATGTATGAGGAGGACGTATTTCCAGAAGAAAGTGAAGAGGAAGATATAAATTATTACGACAAATTTTGAGGATTAGACAATGAATAAAAGAAATTATCAAAAAGAATTAGAAAAAATCATTTTAGAAAATGAAAAAGAAAATAGAGTGCCAACATTATTATTGCATAGTTGTTGTGCGCCTTGTAGCAGCTATTGTATTTCTTATTTGTCAAACTATTTTCATATAACAATTTTTTATTATAATCCCAATATTACGGACAAAGAGGAATACGAAAAAAGAGTGGAAGAACAAAAACGATTTATTTCTATGTATCCTGCCAAATATCCTGTGCAATTTTTGGAGGGAAATTACCAACCGGAATGCTTTTTTGAAATTGCAAAAGGATATGAGGATGTGCCAGAAGGAGGAGAACGGTGTTTTCGTTGCTATGAGTTGCGATTGAAAGAGGCTGCTAAAGTAGCAAAAGAACAGGGATTTGATTATTTTACCACTACACTTTCAATTAGTCCTTTGAAGAATGCGCAGAAACTAAACGAAATAGGGGAGGAGCTTAGTAAGGAGTGGGCAGTTTCCTATCTATATTCTGATTTTAAAAAGAAGGATGGATATAAAAGTTCGATACGTTTGTCTAGTGAATATAATCTGTATCGACAGGATTATTGTGGGTGTATTTTTTCTAAAAAACAAAGAGAACAGGAAAAGCAGAAAAAAGAGCAGCAATAAAATTTATTTTGCATTTTTTGGATAAAGAAATCACGGTTTAGCAATTTGGAGCTAAACCGTTTTTTTTCTTGTATAAATTAAACAAAAAAAATAATTGAAATTTGATTTTTCTTTTATTGTGGATAATGTTATAATGAAAGCAGTGTGGAGTTTTTCACAATGCTTTAAAAAAGGAAAGGAGAAGGCAATGAAGGTAAGTAAAAAACTAAAATCGATAATCAGTGCAATTCTGGTAATTGCAATGGTTATTACACTGTTGCCAAATGGTCAGATTATCAAGGCAGCAGAAGGAATGAATATAAACATTCATTTCTATGACAAAGATAAGGCATATGCAGGTAAAGTGTATATGCAGTATTGGCAACCAGGAACGGCAACTGTTTCGACCAAGAAAGAACATTTTGACAGTTGGGATGTAGACCGTTATCCTTTAGAAGATGAGTCCGCAACACAGGGAGAAGACTGGTACGGCTTAAATCTTCAGGGAAGTGTACAGGGCTTCCAATTTTTAGATGAAACTGGTAAACAAAACACAAATGGTACTGTATATTTACCTGGTATGAAGGAATATCAGGGAGATTTATACTATATGGATGGTAAGTGGTATACAGAAAACCCAGTAAAAAATAAAGATGCAAAAGAAGCAGACCTGAATGTAGAAGCAAAAGAAGTATTCTATCTGGTTGGTGACATTGCAAAAGCAAAGTGGGAAGCAACAGATACAACTTATCCACTTACAAAAAATGCAGATGGTACTTATAGTATAGTTTTAAAAGATATTGCAGCAGGTAACTATGCATTTAAAGTATTGCAGGACCCTGAAAATTTTGCTTGGGATAAAGCATGGGGCGGTGAAGGCTCTGGTGGAAATTACGAACTTACCGTAAAGAGTAAGAGTAATGTTACGATCGCAATGGACCCAGCAGATACGACACACAAGCTTACTGTAACAACAGAAGCTGCAGAAAATTCTGATGTAAAGAGTCCAATTTATAATGGGGATGGAACAATTACATTTCAGTATGTTTCAAACACTTCTGGAGCATCCATTGGTGTTCGCGGAAATGTAAAGACAACAAAGAAAAAGAGTGTAATTAAGGCACAGCAGATGGAAACATTAAAAGACGGAAGTTACTTATATGTTGCAACATCTGCAGCAATTACAGATCCAGGATTGTACCGTTATAATTTCTATGAATTAACAGATAAAGGGGAATTGGGAAAAGAATTGGGAGATCCAAATTCCACTACATTATATTCAGGTACAGGTGCTTTTGTTCGCAATCCGGTTATCAGCAGTATTGGATTGGTAACGATTTATTATCCATATGATGGAAAAGATGCACAGGTTTATTACAAATCTACATCTTCATCAAATAAAGAAGTATTAAAACCAGGAGATAAGGTTACAAAGACAACTGCAGAAGAATATGGATATACAGTCGTAGATATGAAAGAAGATTCTGATTTTAGCGGTGGTGGTATGTACTCTGCTAAATTCTACGACAAAGAAGATACATATAGTTATGTATTAGTAAAAGATGGTGTAGTAGTAGAAGATGTTTGTAACTATAATGGCAATACATTTAAAGAGACAAACGTTGACGAAATTGCATTGACAGTTGACAGTCCTGTTGTAATGGAGGACGGAACTACTGTTAAATTTATGTACTATGATAAAGACTTTACTTCAGGCACTTTGAGTGTAGCAGGAGAGTTTAACAACTGGACAAAAGATGTGGACATGATGACTATGGACAAGGATGCCAAGGGTGTTTGGTCTATAGAAAAAGAAGGTTTCACACCTGGTATATATCAGTATAAGTTTGTACAGAATGGTTCAAACTGGATGGCAGACCCACTTGCAAAAATGAGTGGAACAAGTGATGGAAACAGTGCTTTTGTTGTTCCAGGATTTGCACCAAAGACAGCATTACAGGTACAAAAAGGAAAAACATTAACATTGCCAAAGACTGTATTAAAATATACAGCAAATGTTAAAAAAGCAGAAGAAGCAGAAGTAACGTATCAATTAAAAGATGAAACACAAAAGGGTGTTTCGCTAAAAGATGGTGTACTTTCTGTGGATGAAGATTACAAGGAAGACAGTATTCAGTTGATTTTAACAGATGGAAAAGTATCTTCTACTTGTACTGTGGAAGCAGTAGGAAAGATGTATACTTATACCATCCACTATTATGCAGAAGACAATTCAACATACGCAAATAGAGATTTGTGGATTTGGGAACAGTCAGGAAAAGCATACAACACTGGATATACATTTAATAAAGATGATTACAAAGATCCAAAAGGAAGAACATGGGCAACAGCAACCTATTCTTTCCCAACTAACGCAATCAATGTGATTGTACGTTCTAAAGGAGAATGGAGCTACGAGGAAAGCACAAGAGCAATTACATTGCCAGAAGGTCAGGAAAGTGGCGAATTTTGGATTTTACAGGAAGGAAACAAGGCATTTTCTGAATATGCAGATGAATTTGATACAGGTGTAAAACGTTATGTAGTGGTAGAATACGATAGACCAAACAAAGACTACCAGGGTTGGAACTTATACACATGGAATGCATCAAAAGCATATAATGAAATTTCTAATTTCTTTACAGAAGTAAATGGTAAATACCAGACTACCTTTACAATTGATGAACTTACATCAAATGTAGGATATTTATTGCGTAGTGGAACACCAACGGATTCATCATGGAGTGGAATTGAAAAGGATATGGAAGGTGACCGTTCTATTCAGACTCCTGTGGATCAGAAAGTAATTAAAGTAAAATTAAAACAGGGATCATTAGAAGCAGAGTATCTTCCATTTAACAAGGGATACGAATTAGACCCTGATAACAAGCAGATTAAATTCTATTACAGAGATGATGATTTATACTTAAAGGATGAATTAGAGACCTTAAAATCTGTAAAACTTGAAGTTGCTGGTAAAACAGTAGATATGACATATAACAAAGACAATCAGAGATATGAGTATACGTTAAAGAATGCAGTAAATGGTACTTATGAGTATTGTTATGATGTAACACCAGCTAGTGGCTCAGCGGTTACAGTTTTGGATGCATTTAACAGCAACAAAAATGAGGCTGGAACAAAATCTGTTTTAGTATACAAAGACTTAACTACAAAGGTAGCAGTTACTTGTACAAACAGTAGTATTTCATATGATGAAAACACTTTGATTGGTGTTTCTTTAGACAATTCTGAAGTAAAAGTACAGGAAGCATATGCAGACCTTACTGCATTAGGTGGAAGTGCAAAGACAGAAATTGATACAACCCTGCTTACCTTATCTATTGGTGTTAAGGATAGCGTTTCGGTAGGAACAAAAACGGTACCAGTTTATGTGAAAGACCAGTATGGAAAGACACATAAAGGTTCTGTAAAGATAACAGTAAAACAAAGAATTAAAACAGATGATAAAGATTTTGACTGGGATGAGTCTGTTATTTACTTTATGGTAACAGACCGTTTCTGTGATGGAAACAAGGTAAATAATGATGCATATGGAGTAGGAGACTACGATCCAAATGGACCAAGCAGTTATCATGGTGGAGACTTTGCAGGTGTAACTTCAAAACTTGATTATTTAAAGAATTTAGGTGTAAATACAATCTGGATTACTCCGATCGTAGAAAATGTATTAGAAGCACAAACAGCTACTGCCGATGGAAAAAATGTACCATCTTATGGTTATCATGGATACTGGGCAAGTAACTTTGAAGCTTTAAACAAACATTTAGGAACCGTAGATGAATTCCATACATTGATTGACGAAGCACATGCAAGAGGAATCCGTATCATGGTTGACGTAGTATTAAATCACTCTGGATATGGAACAAAAGATTCTAGTCAATTCGCAGGCATGTATCGTGAGAATAATGTAGAAGGAAACGACATTTTAGGTGAGCAGGATGGACTTCCTGATTTTGCAACAGAGAGAGAAGAAGTACGCAACAAGTTAATTTCATGGCAGAAGGCATGGGTATCTGAAATCGGTATGACAAGCAAGGGAAATACAATTGATTACTTCCGTGTAGATACTGTAAAACATGTAGACAAAACTACATGGACTGCATTTAAGAATGCTATGACGGATTATTCTTCTAAGTTTAAGATGATCGGAGAATACTATGGAGCGTCTGCAACAGATGACTTTGGTATGTTGCATGATGGAAAGATGGATTCTTTATTAGACTTTAGCTTTAATGATATGGCTACCTTATTTGTAAAAGGAAAATTAGAGTCTATAGAAGAACAAATGGAAACAAGAAATAGTACAATGGATAATGTGGGAACCTTTGGTAGCTTCTTAAACTCTCATGATGAAGATGGATTTAAGAGCAATTTACAGCAGAGCTACTCAGAGGAACAGGCAGATGCACTTTCAAAAGTAGCAGCATCCTTGAGCATTACAGCAAAAGGACAGCCAGTTATTTACTATGGTGAGGAAATTGGACTTACTGGTGAAAATAACTATCCATATCAGACAAATCGTTATGATATGAAGTTTGACAACTTAGATGCATCACAGCAGGCAATGCTTACACACTATCAGACTTTATTAAAGATTAGAAATGACTATAGCAAGTTATTTGCAAAGGGAAGTCGTAGTTATGTAGCAGGAAGTGACAAAGAACAGTATATGGCATTTAAGCGTTCTTATAAGGGCGAAAGTGCAGTAGTTGCATTAAACATTACAGATAGCAGCAAAAAAGTAACTATGACTGTAAAAGAGTTTGCTGGACAGGTTGTTACAGACGTATATTCTGGAAAAGAGTATAACGTAGATAAATTAGGAAAAGTTGAAATTACTATTCCAGCAAATAGCAATGGAGGAACTGCAATCTTAGTAGTAGCAGGTCAGAAGGCTACAGACAAGATTACAATCGCAAACCTTACAAAGGCAAAGACAAATGGAGTTTCTCTTATCGCAAATGGTAAAAATGAAAAAACAGGAGATAACAACATTAGTTGGACATTCTCTGCAAACGATTTAAAACTTGCTAGTACATCTGCTTTAAAAGACATCAATGTAACAGCAACAGTTAGCAATGCATCAAGCAATGCAAAGGTAGCAGCTATTCTTAAAAAGGATAGTAAAAATAAAAATGGAGCACTGATTTCCCTTGCACATACTGGAACATTGGGAGTGAATGCAAAAGTAAAAGTAGACGTAAGTGCACAAAGCGAGATTGCATATGGCAGCAAGGTATATGTATATCGTGTATCTGGATCAAAATTGCAACAGATTGTAAACGACACTGCAAAAGTTACAAAAGATGGATATGTTACTCTTTATGTAGGACAGGGCGGAGATTATGTATTATTAGCGAAGAAGCCATCTAGTGCAGTTATTACAACATTGCCAAACCAGATAAAAGTCACAGCAGCGAGCAGTGTAAAAGCTGGTAAGAAGACGAGTATTTCTGTAACAGTACCATCTGTTTCCATGAAGAAAGTAAGTGCTTTCAATGAGGATTCGATGAAGAAGTTGCAGTCTGCACAGGTTGGTGTAAAAGTAACCTATGCTACATCTAATAAAAAAGTTGCAACCGTATCTTCAACTGGTGTTGTAAAGGGAGTAAAGAAAGGTAAGTGTACGATTTCTATTACTACTCGTACCAGTGATGGACAAAAGAAAATTGTAAAGAAAAAAGTTGTAGTAAAATAATTTAGAAAAAACGTCGCAAATGCGGCGTTTTTTCGTTATAATAGAGATTGAGTAAAATATTTAATGAAAAGTTCCG
>OGOC01000332.1_pt1 | contig 49183 bp, 51 predicted proteins | sample 1552561 | NCBI WGS metagenome assembly OGOC01 (sample SAMEA2580148, study PRJEB22360) | human gut metagenome | biome: human gut; feature: human-associated habitat; material: faeces | place: Denmark | collected 2008/2010
GATTAGAAAAGCGAAAATCAGCCAAGGTGTTTCATGACGCATTGGTGGCTTTCGCGGAAAGGCGGATTATAATTATGAAAATAACCAACGTTGTCGAACCTTACTAAAAAAGGAACGAATACATATTCCAACCAACACATCCACAATTTTGCTAAACCGCCTTACACCATAATACACAAACATTAGCACTAAAAAAAATACTTCCCTCTTTATTCAATCGATAACCCCAACTCATACGCCCTTTTTAAACCATCTCCATTCTTCACTTCCCCTTTTTCTTTTGCACCACTCACCAGCACCATGCCAGCGTCTTCCAAATGAAAGAAATTTAGAACCAGTTGATACTGTATTTTAATGGAATCAAATAATTCTGGTAATGTGGCTGCCCCTACCAATAGTAACGCAAGTTTTTGAATGGAGAATTCATTTCGCATAGGGGTATGTAATCTGTCAATCACCGCCTTTAACTGTGCACTAATTCCGTAAAAATAGACGGGTGATGCAACTACCAAAACATCTGCTTTTTTTAGCAAGTCATATACTTTATGCATGTCATCCTCTTGAAAGCATTCGTTTCCTTCTCTCGCAAAACAGGTATTACAGCCAATGCAAGGGTGGATTTTATAATCTGCCACTGACACTACTTCTACCTCATTCTTTTTTTCTGCCCCTTCCACAAATGCCTGTGTTAATAAATCTGTATTTCCATTCTTCCGCACACTGCCAACCAATACCACAACTTTACTCATCTTTCTTTTCTCCTATCCCTTTTTCTATAATTCTTATTTTATCACAATACAACTGGAATATCAGTAAGGCAAAACGTTTTACCTACAAACCTCCAGACATTCGCATATCGCAAAACAATTGCATCTTTATTAAACATTTTTTCTTCATAGGTCACGCTTCCTATAGAGAGAAAAAAGTTGCCACTCTATCATTTTTCATAGAATGACAACTTGTAACAGTTCAGCCAGGTAGAAATACTTGTGCAACTTACATATAACTGCTAGCAGATTATGTAAGATTTACATACTATATCTATCATTCTTTTGGAATCTGTCCATCCACATGCAAAATATGATTTACCAACCATTCCGTAAGATATTCCAAAATATTTAAAATTTGTTTATCCTGATCTTCCACCTCATCATTATGATGTTCCATAAACTCGTCTAACTTCTGAATGAACTCCTGATGTTGAATCTTTTGTGTAAATATTTTCTTATAATGAATAGACTCCATGTATTCCTCTTCATCGGCAAAATGCTTTACAGTATATTCCCGAAGGTTCTCTAAAATCATATGGATTCTATCATATTTATCTGGTGTAAACGCATCGTGAAGTAACTCGTAAGCCTCGTCCGCATACTTGAATAACTGCTTGTGTTCCTCATCAATCATATCAATTCCAATGTAATATTCCGGTTTCATTTCATACATATTATCCGCCCACTTTCGTTTCTTATTTTTTATTCAATCGTAAATAACTTAACTTGTTCTTCCAGATTCTCAGATAACTCTTTCAATTTTTTGCCTGCATCATCCATTGCCTTTGCCTGCTTGCCAACGGATTCAGACATATCCAACACAACCTGGCTACTAGAAAGAACTTCCTGACAACTTGCCATCTGCTCCTGTGTACTGGCAGCAACACCTGTCGCAACCTGCTCCACCTCACCAATGGAAGTTTGCACCATCTCCATAGCATGATTGATTCCTGAAATATTTCCGTCAATATCTTTAAATGTATGGTTTGTATCTTCCACGACTTTCGTACCATCCTGAATTGCCTGTATACTTTCTGTGGTCTTTTCTAATACCTGTTCCACCAATCCATCCATTTCTTTTGTTGTATTGACAATATCTACAGCAGAATTTCCACAGTTTTCCGCCAATGTTCGTATTTCATCAGCTACAACTGCAAATCCCTTTCCTGCTTCCCCTGCTCTGGCAGCTTCTATAGATGCGTTTAAAGATAACAGGTTTGTCTGCTCTGCAATATCCGTAATCACACTTACCATACGGTTAATGCCATCCAAACCGTTTCGCACATTATTTACGGCACTTTGTAATTCCTCTGATACATCAGAAATATGGGTCATATTGTTGGTCATTCTTCCCATATTATTCTGTCCCTCTAAAATATTATTTACAGTATCTTTAATCTTTTCATCTACAATCACAATGGCATCCTTTGTACTGGACACATTGGTTGCTAATGTACTTGCACCTTCGGTAACCGTATCAATCGAATCTGACAACTGTCCTATGGTTTCTGTCAAATTTGACATGGTCTGTTGCTGTCTCTTTGCTGCATCATTTACATTTTGTGCAGTGGCTGCATTTTCATCTGCCTTTGTGTCAATCTCTGTAGAAACAACTCCAATCTGCCGCATGGTTTCGCTCATACGCCCTGTAAACGCATTGATATTTTCTGCAATCTCGCCCATCTCATCCGAAGTCTTTACACGGACAACATTCCTTAAATCCAATTTACCTAATTGCTTTAATCCGCCATTTATCTTTTGAATTGGTTTTAAGAAAATGTACAATAAGATCCAAATACATAAGATCTGGCATACTGCACCTGCACAAGATGTGAAAACAGAGGTCCATTTAACCGGGTCTACCTCTTTATGTAATACCACATTTTTTTCAATATCCCCAACGATAAAAAAGTTTGTTCCTTCTACCTGACTTACATACAAATAGTCCCCTTCATACACAACCAATTTATTTAGCTGCTTCTGCTCTTTCATTTGAGCTACTTTTTTTAGCTTTTTATCGTTAATATCCGCTATATTCTTTCCGTTATAGTCTTTATTTTTCTTATTTCCAAACAACATGCCAGATGTAGCATCTATGGCATACATGTATCCACTGTCAAATAGGCTCTGCTTCTCTAAAATCTGAGCAACGGAGTTAATAGGAACATCCGCAGAAATTACACCATTTACAGTTCCGCTGGCATCTGTAAAGTTCGTATATACCGAAATAATATATTCCCCACTATCCGCATCCATATAGGCTTCTCCAAATGTTACGTCATCTGCCTTGAGTCCTTCTGTATACCAAGGTCTCTCTTTCATTACCCAATCTGCATCTGGTGTCCACATCTTATCAATGTAGGTTCCATCTGTGAGTCCGGCATAGATTCCAGTTGGAATTAGTTCTGGATATGCATCCCCCATGCCAAGCAAATACTTTCTTACCTCTTCCTTTCCATTGCAAGAACGATTAATGGATGCCTTCACACTTCCAATAATCCATATTACCGGTTCAATTTCCCCATTAATCTGCTCGGTAACCAAATCTGCCGTCAACGATATTTTATTTTCCAGTTCCCCCTGCATTTTATTGCTGGTATTCAGATAAGTAAACAAACACACCATCACGTAGGAAAGTATGATTACTGGTACCATAATAAAAAGTATCTTTCGTCTAAGACCGATTCGTTCCTTTCGTCTCTCCTTTTTTACCATACAAATCCCCCCAATCTGTTTTCTTCTATTTTAGCATAGAGGCCATTTTTTTACAATTTTTTCTTGTCTATGTTTCATGCCAAATAATAACAGTGAAGGGAAGCCTTTCTTTCATTTTAAGCTTCTCCTTTCTTCATCTGAAATCTATGGGATGGCCTACATAGCATTACTGTTATAAAAATAAGCACCGCCGTCACAGATAAACTAACAGGGTATGCCGTCATAATTGTTGTAAATGTCTTATGTTTTGGAAATACGGTAAAAATCCAAAAAATTCGCACACCACACACACCTATAATCGTAAGTACTGCTGGAATCAGTGAAATTCCAAAACCACGTAAATATCCTGACATATTTTCATACAACATACTAAACGTGTATGCAGAAAAAACCATTTTCAGTCTCGTATAACCAATGGCAATAACTTTTGGGTCCGCATTGAATACAGCTAACAACCCTTTTCCCACCAACAGTACAAGAATGATTGCTGTGGCGGTAGCAATTACATCGGTTCCAAGACTGTTGATTGCCGATTGGATTACAATATTAGCTACTGCAAATACCGCACTTTGAATCCCGGATGGCAGACCGATTCTCATTATTTTTCCAAACACACTAGGATTAAATTTCAACGCACTTAACTCTAACCTAATAATCTGATCTGTTTTTCGAAGTTTTAAAAATAGCAAAACAGAACTAATCACATTTGCAATTACGGTCGCAACTGCAACCCCGCTTACCGTCATCTTTAATACAATTACTATTGGCGGTAACGCTACCGATACCCTGCTACAAGTTGCTTCCTCCCTGCAAAGAAACTACCCGAATCTTACCTTTCAATTTTACAGTGGAGATGCCACCGATGTCACAGAACGCTTGGACCATGGCACTTTAGATTTTGCCATTTTACTTCAACCAATCGACAATTCTAAATATGAACATCTTCCACTTCCAGAGGCTTCTATCTGGGGTATTTTAATGAAAAAGGAATCGGAATTTTCACAGTTACCTGCCATCACAAAAGAAAACTTATTGCAAATGCCTTTAATCCTTCATAGACGAGTTGGATTACAGCAAAATATTGCAGATTGGGCAAATACAGATATTGAACATCTGCATATAAACGCAACCTACAATGTAGTTCACGGTAGTCCTGTATCCTTTGTAAAAAATAATATGGGATATTTTTTGCTTACACGAGATCTCCTATCACCAGATTTGGATAAAAGTGTTGTATTTCGTCCTTTAGAACCACAATTAAAAGTACAGTATAACCTTGTATGGAAAAGACGAAATGTATTTAGCAATGCAGCAAAACTATTTTTAGAGACGGTAAAGCAAGCGGTCAATTATAAACTCTCATAACATATTTTCTGATATAGAATAAAAAATGGAGTCATGCGAATATGGCTCCATTTTTAGAAAATCATTACATTTAGCATTATATTTTTTTGCTCTTTACTTACTCTTATCATTTAGCAAGTACCTCATAAGCCTCTATATTTTGTTTTATAAGACGCTCTGATATGGCATATACATCCTCTGTGGATGCAATCTTTTCCTGCTCTGCCTTACTAAAATCAATCACTAAATATCGTGGTACATTATTTTTTAAAATAACTGCAGTCCCATGCTCATCCACTACTCTGGCAACTTTTGAAAAATTCTGATTTGCTTCTGTAATAGAAATCATTGTATTTGTATCAACTGTCATAATATGCACCTTCCTTTCACTTATAGTATACTCAAATTCTAGGATGAATACAACCTATTTTTGTAATTAAAGATATTCGCAATCCGATTTGTGTTTACTGTTCACACCCTAGTGCGATTAGTAACGGTTTCGCTACTTGCTCATATAAAAGCAAAAAAACATCCCCTGTACAACAAATTCTGTCATACAGGGGATTTGAAAAACTACACTTATGCTGTTTCTTCTGAATTTTTCTGGCTCTTTGCATAACTCTTCGTAGAGTTTATTACAATGATCAAGCCAAGTGCAATTAAGAGAATTGCAATAATCAACTGCAAACCGTTAGCAATAAATACTGCACCCCAAGTAGCCTTACCTGCTGGAATGGCAACTGTCACTGCACTTTGAATTGCTTTTACCATGGCAATGGTTCTTTGTACCAATGCGGTGAAGGTAACACAAAGCATAATAATCAATGGTGGGAACAACATCTTATTGCTACGTCCTGTTACCTTTAAGAATACACAAAGGGTAAGCAATACCAACGCACTCAACAACTGGTTCGCAGAACCAAATAGTGGCCAGATATTAGCATATCCGATTTTCGTTAATACATAACCACAAAGTAACGTTACGATAGTTGAAAAATAAGTATTACAGAACAATTTTCTCCAAGGAGCAGCATGTTCCATATCATCTACGCTGAATAATTCCTGAAAACTCATACGACCAATACGTGCAACCGCATCTAAACTAGTCAATGCCAATGCAGATACACACATCGTCATAAATACCGTTGCTACATAAACAGGTACACCAAACATTTCAAAAAATCCTGCTACACCACGACTGAATATCTGGAATGGGGTTCCAACTGCTGCCGTACCATCCGATGAAGCGGCTGCACCAGCCACACAAAGAGCGATGACAGCTAAAAGACTTTCCAGAACCATTGCACCATAACCAACTTTTAGCATATCTTTTTCGTTTTCTACCGTTTTAGAAGAGGTTCCGGAAGAAACCAAACTATGGAAGCCTGATACTGCACCACAGGCAACTGTTACAAACAAAATTGGGAATAAGGTTCCTAATGTATCATTACTAAAACCTGTAAATACTGGTAAATTCATGGTTGGATGTGCCACAAACAAACCAATTACTGCACCGGCAATCATACCGATAAACATAAACGTTGTCATATAATCTCTTGGTTGCTTTAACAACCACATAGGAAGTACCGCTGCAAAGAAAATATAAACAAATGTAATGTAACTCCAAGTATCTTTTGTAAAAATCAATGGGCAATTCATTCCGATTGCAAAGGAAGCAACAATGCATAACAATCCAAATACAATTTCCTTCCAACCACTAAAATTGAATTTCTTTTTTGCCAATCCAAAAATTACGGCAAATACCATAAACATAATAGAAACCATTCCTGCGGCTCCATTTGTTTTTGCAGCTTGGGATAACTTTGTGGCATTGTCCGCTACTTCGTAGGCATTAAACGTTCCCGCTACCATATCTGCAAAAGCTGCAATGACAATCAAAGTAAAAAGCCAGCAAAATACAAGGAAAATTTTTCGTCCAAACTTACCAATGTACTTTTCAATCAGCATACCCATAGACTTTCCTTCGTTTTTAACGGAAGCATACAAGGCACCAAAGTCTGTTACCGCACCAAAGAATACACCTCCAATTAAAATCCACAAAAGGACTGGAAGCCATCCAAAAGCTGCGGCCTGAATAGCACCCGTGACTGGTCCTGCACCTGCAATAGAAGAAAACTGATGACAAAAGACCGTCCATCCATTGGTTGGTACATAGTCCTTTCCATCTTCATGCTTCACGGCTGGTGTTTTTGCTTTTGGGTCAATGCCCCATTTGTTTGCCAGCCAACGTCCATAAAAGGTATAAGCTGCCAACAATACAACTGCTGCAATCAATACAATAACAAGTGTGTTCATAATAGTTCCTTCTTTCTTTTTTATAGTCAAACCCTTCTCAGAAAATGATATGCGTTTTAAAGCCCCCTATAGAATAAAAAAAGCTTCCGTCCCTGCACACACTTCTCAAGAATTCTTTCTCTTGAAGTTCTGTGCAAAGACGAAAGCTATCACTTCCGCGTTACCACTTTGCTTGCCAAAAACTATTGACCTCTCTACCATCACCTGACTTTCCATCAGAAGATGTGCCCCATTAACGTAGGTTTCCGGTTTTCACTACTAAACAAACCTTCTGGTCCATCTTTCATAAAAACAGCTCGCAGGTGAGGGCTTTTTCATTCCTTGTTGTCGTTTCTCATCCATCACGGCTCTCTGTAAACGGTGTTATAAAAAAGTCATTTCCTGTTCTTCGCATTTGACTATTGAATTAACTATACGATAGTCCTTTTGATTCCATTTGTCAACCATCTTTTTTACAATTCCACCTAACAATTTTAAAATTAATTGTTACGCAAGGGGAACAGTTTGCATACCACACGGCTCAAACATCTAATGCTTTTCCCTGTCTTTTCTTCTCATTTTCATCAAAAACACCCCTACATCTGCTTTCCTTCTTCCATATCCTCTCTATCCGTATACTTTTTATCATCCACCGTTTCACTGGCACCACTGATCCTATCGTTTGTTTGCGTCATTTCCTGTGCTTTTGAAACGAAATCCGCTGCCCTTTTTATATCGACATAGTACTTGCATTTTTGAGCAATTATGAAACCTTTTCCCTCTAAAACAATAGAAACTTCTTCTCTGTAAAAACATCCCTATGCTGTGATTGCGAATAAAACATTCCTTATATCTTCCTGTATGCAAATAGACCTTTTTCTTATCTCCACTGGAGCAAATGCATCCCCAACATTTATACTGACATAGCGGGCATTGGGATTTTCATAAGCCATTTGCCAAAAAGAATATTTAATTATACTTGGGGTGTTCATGCCAACTCCTAGTTCCAAAAATAAAACTTTAAGTCCTTTGTGTCTGCGGATAAAGTCTGCATATCTATCACTGGCACGATACCATCCCTCATCCTGCACAAAAGTATGATCGGCTCTTAAATTCATAGTCATTGGTTTTCCACAAACGGGACAATATGGAATAAGCGACGTTGGTATTTTTCTATTCTTTTTCTGGGTTACCATGTCACGAATACGCTTCTCATTGTCATAGGTGGATTGGTGACAAGGCTCACTGCATTGAAACAATCCGTAATCCCCCTGCGTATAAAACAATTTATGCTTATCAAATCCTGCTTTTTGAAACTGATGGTCCACATTTGTTGTCAACACAAAATAATCTTTGTCCTTCACAAGTGCAAACAATTTTTTATAAGTGCCATTATCGCAGTCCATATAACGATTAATAAACACATACCTTGACCAATACGCCCAATATTCTTCCAGACTTTCAAAAGGATAGAACCCACCGGAATACATGTCTTTAAACCCATACTTCTGAATAAACTCAGAAAAATACGTTTCAAATCGTTCCCCTGTATAGGTGAACCCTGCCGAAGTGGATAAGCCCGCACCTGCTCCGATTAAAACAGCATCCGCCTCCTTCAAAAGAGTGGCAAACTGCTCTACCTTATCCGAGTAATCTTTTATAGATGTTGTAATCTTCTTCTTTAAAAACATTGAACACCACCCTTTCCATTCTTTCCTCATTTTGCAAGAAATTCCTTACTGTCTGTACAGCAATTTCCGCTGCCTTTTCCTGTGGAAAATGAAATTCTCCTGTAGAAATACAACAAAAAGCAATGCTTTTTAATCCCTTACTTACGGCAAGTTCCAGACAAGACCGATAACAGTCTGCAAGCTGCCTGCAATGGGTTTCTGTAAGTTTTCCCGTCACAATCGGTCCCACTGTATGCAGTACAAAACGGCAGGGAAGATTATACGCAGGCGTAATTTTGGCTTTTCCTGTTGGCTCATCATATCCCTGCGCATTCATAAGCTTATCGCAAGCCAGACGAAGCTGTATCCCACTAACACTGTGAATAATGTTATCCACGCAGGAATGACAAGGCACAAAGCACCCTCTTAATCCACTGTTTGCCGCATTGACGATTGCATCAATTTTTAATGTTGTAATATCACCACGCCAAACAAGCAAACGATGATCCAAAGAAGAAACTGGCAAGGATGCACTATCCGTTATTCCCTTTTTTCTTACTTCTTCACTTAAATATTCGTCCTGTAACGTAAGAAAACTGTCATCTATCGGACGCGGGGAACGAATATTCATAAGACTTCTAAGAAGCTTTTTCTGCTCATTTTCATCAGTTGGTATCTGCATATCCTGATACTGTGGCAATTCTGCAAGCAATTCCTTGATTAATATAATTCTCTTTTCCTTCTGCGTCACTTTTATACCTCCTTCAACCAGAAACTGGTTTCACGCTTCTGACTGGTTCCCCAGCCAATACAGCTTTCTGTTATGACATATCCCTTTTTGTTTGTTTTGCATTTCCAAATATATAGTTCTCTCTAAATATCGGATGAACTCCATTTTTTCAGACAGGTTCCTAAATCTATGCAACCACCATCTATTCTATTATTCTAACTCTTCCTATTTTTCTTGGTTTCCTTTTAGGCGCATCACCCTTTCGATAGCCCAAAATCACAAAGCACTGACAACTGTACCCCTCTGGCACTTCCCATTCTCTCATAAGCTTTCTGCCCTCTATAGAACGAAATGTTTCCTCGCCCCTTGATATAATACAGGAAGCAATACCTAGTTCCGTAGCTTGCAACAACATATTTTCAGCTATACAAAAGGCATCTGCTGTACAAAACATAAAATTGCTCTGTGCAAATATACAGACAACCGTAGGTGCATCATAAAAACCATTCTGAATCGTAGGGTCATCTATGGTACTTGGCTGTTCTTTTGATACATAATTTCCTGCTAAATGCAAACGGTCAAATTTCTCCATATTCATTTTCCCAATACGAGTAGTCAACTCCTTGTTATGCACCGCCACCAGCATACTTCTCTGACCACCGCCTGCGTTTGGTGCAAAATTTCCCGCTTCAAGAATCTTCTCTAAATCGGCTCGACTAATTTGTTCCTCTGTAAATTTTCGAATAGAATGCCTTGCTTTTATCGTATCCATTAATGCCATCGTTCTCTACTCCTTTCCACACCCTTTTGTAACCCGTCCTATAGTTTCTCTCCTGTTATGTCATTCTTCATTTTCCAGCACTGGGAATCGGCTCCGTAAAAGTCTCCTGTCGTTCCATTTGCTACTGCCGGACACCCTCTGCACCATGCCCTTAACTCACATTTTCTACATTTTATAAATTTATCAAACTCTCTGTATTTTTCCATCTGGCAAAGCCATACATCTGCCAGTCGTTCCTTAAATACATTTGCCACTCTACTGTTTGTTACCCTTCTGCATGCCATCACATCACCATTTGATGAAATTGTAATATGGCAATTTCCGCAATTACAGCCCCCATATATCATACCATCCTTTGCATCCAAAGGAAGTTTAAATTGTCCTGTTTCGTATGCATAAAGAGTCCATAAATGATCTTTTTTATTAAAATAGGTTTCACATCCTGTCTCCTCATATGCCTTTATTTTAGCATCACAGATTTCAAGAAGTTTCCTGTATTCTTGTGGTATCATACTGGTATCTACTTCACCACCAGTTGGCACATAACGAGAAAATGCAAACACCTTTACTTTCGCTTTTACTACCGCATCCATAATAGCTGGTATCTCATCCATATTTGTTTTGGATACGGTACTCATAATCACACTTTTTATTCCTGCACGATTAAGACACCCTACCTTTTCTAACGTTAAATCAAAACTTCCCGGCTTTCTGAACCAATCGTGCGTTTTTTGCATTCCATCCAATGACATCTGATATTTTTCACAGCCGCAAACTTTGAACATCCTACAGATTTCATCATTCAAATGGAATGGATTGCCCATAAGGGTAAATGGTATTTCCTTGCTTTTTAGTAATACCATCAGTTTCCAAAAATCAGGATGAAGGATAGGATCCCCACCTGTGATATAAAAATATTGGCACATCCTATCCATCTCCCTTCCTCGTCATTTTGTTACAATTGCAAAATTCTTATCGTTTTTTTGTTTTTTACTGTTCAGAAGCTCCACATGCTGTTCCACATGCTGCTGGCTTTTCTGATGCTCCACATGCCCGTACCTGCTTGTTTATCTTCGTTCCATCCTGCAATATTTGTTAATGCCATTTGTATTACCTCCTGTCTTTTTGTTGTAACAGTTCCGTCATTTGGTATACTGTAAACCCATTTTGTATCCTCTGATACTTTGCGAATATCCCTCAACTGAACTGCTTTTATTTCCTTGTTGCACCTTTAGAATAGCAAACAAACATACGCAAAAAAAGTACGCACTTTTTTATTACATAGTTACCTAAAAGTTACTATAGGCATTTGACGGGAATTCATTGACACCATAATTTACAGCGTAGTAAAATTAGGGAAGATAAAATCGGATTTATAAACTGAGGAGAACGTAAAAATGGATTTTTTGATTGAAACTATACTAGAAATTGTATTGGAAGGATTTTTCCTTTTATCATCCGAAAAGAAAGTTCCAATGATAATCAGATTGATAGTAGGACTTATTACAATTGCTTGTTATGTAGGATTTATTGGAATGATTATGTATGTGGCAATAAATAATAAAAGTATTGTTTTATTTATTGTGGCGATATTGGTAGCCGTAATAGTTGCCTATGCATTTTGGAAAAATTATAGGACGAAAAATAAATAAGGAAAAAACTTTTAGTTTACTCGAACCCCAATTTTGAACTGAAATAATTAAAATTTATGTGAATGTCCTTATCAAACAAATCATAATTCTTAGAAACCGCACAGCAAATGGAATACCTAACCCCTTTTCTCAATGCATTGCTTTGGACAAATCTCCGCACATCTTCCACAATGCAGACAATGATTCTGATTGATCACAACCGGAACCGAAGATATATCAATACTCTTTTGTGGACATACAGAATAACACAACTTACATCCAATGCAGCCCTTTCCAACAATATACCCTGTCTGTACAACCTCTGCTTCCCCGATAGTTATCGTGTCTCTGACAATATTTGAGGGATTACTGATATCAAAGTATTCCCCCTGTGCTTTATACAACAGAAATACCTCAATTGCATCTTTTGTATCTCCTGGATAGATTTCTTTCATATATGGATTTTTCTCAAACATAATGTCCATATTTCTTTTCCCGATATTTTTCACTTTTCCCCGAAGGGATATCGCTATTTTGTCTTTGGTAGCTGAGATCGCCACATACTGCTGTTCCATGAGCTGGTCGTAAAATGCTTTTCCCTTAGCCGTAAGAAAATACACACCATCCCCATCATAATACATCATATCTATAATTCTTGTCTGCGGATGTCCGTCTAAACCTATTGTTGCAACTGTGGTTGAATGTATTTCATCCACCAAAAGTCTAAGATACTCCATCTTTGTCATTTCACATCCACCCCTTTCTATATTAATGTACTCTCGGAGTCTCTTTGTGCCTGATTTTGCAAAATGTTTTTTGTCAGATATGCACAAATTTATGAGGCGTACGTGGAGCGTACGTTGATTAAATTTGTGTATAGCTGGCGGAAAAACAGTAGCAAAAGTGGGTGCAAGGGAGATTCCGAGAGTACATATTAGTATAATTATATATGTTATCTTTGTAATCATCTATTATGAGATATGCTTAAATTTAAACTAGCCCACAGGACGAAATTTCCTGTGGGACTTGTTTTATCATCCTATCTTCTCTTATCTGGACTATTACCATCGGTTGTAAAAGCTACTATATCAACCTTTCTTTTACCACAGACTGTACTGCCAGTCAGAAATTACATCTTTCCCTAGAGATTTTAATTATCCTATTGATGATCGGAAATTAAAATTCATATGGTGGATTTCCAGAGAAATCAGCAATCACACCATGAGGATTCTCAAGATAAAATACCTCAAAAATAGGATTATCTGCTGTCTGATACTGTCCCTTCACGATAGGATTGTTCATGCATCCTTCCTTTACACTCATGTTGTTTTCAAACACTGCCTTGCCATGAAGACGAATCCATGCATATTCAGGCGAAGAAACGGATACCTCAACCTCAGGATTTTCTAACATATCCTTGTAAACATCTTTTGTGTTGTTTGTACAAAACCAAAGCTTTCCATCCTGCTCGAAACAAAACATGAATGGACGGCATTTTGCCTTTCCATCTCTTCCAACTGTTGCTAAATATTGTACTGGATTCTTCTGTAAAAATTCTACTACTTTCTTCATATAAAATACCTCCTTAATTCGTTGTAACCACTTTTATTACATCTTGCATTTAGAACTATACCACCTTCTTGTTGTAATGTCAATAGTTACATCAAAGTTTTGTAACTTTTCTTGTTACATCTATTTTGCTCTATAGGACGCATTTCTTCATAAAAGAAAAAAGGCTTCAGATTCATAATCTGAAGCCCCTGTTTACAGCTCTTTTTCTATGCATAAAGCAATATCTTCTTTTACATCTGCCAATGTCATCTGAGATAGCTTTTCTTCCATTGCTTTCTGTACCTCAAATAATCTGTTGTCCAAAATATGATGTATATTCTTTCCTACTGGACATTTCTGGTTCGGATTCTCATGAAAATGGAATAACGATTCATCCGGAGTACACTCTACTGCCCTATAAATATCCAAAAAAGTAATCTGGTCAAGCGGCTTTGTAATCGTAACACCACCTGTACCTCTGGCTACCTCAATTAACCCCGCTGCTTTTAACTGCTGCAATAACTTTCGTACAATAACTGGGTTAGTACCAATGCTGGCCGCCATAAAATCACTTGTCATTTTCTGATCTGAAAATGTATCTATACATACAAACATATGAATTGCCATTGTAAATCTGCTTGAAATCTGCATCTTTTACACCTCTTTTCAGATTCCATCTTAACAAATAGCAAATGTAATTGCAACAGTTACATCCTTCATCTGCCACCTCTCAATCACTCAAAACTTATTTATAACACATTACTTAAACAAGTTTGAATAGTGAACAGCTATATTTTATAAAAGCTTTTTTTAGAATACAATCAGCTTGATAAACTGGAAGTTGTCGCTTTACTTTCAAAGATAAAACTTTAATTTTCCTTTTAACCATAAAATAGAGAAATTGGATTTCTATTTATCGTTTCTTTTCATTCTCACCTTCCCAGTCATATTCTCTACAACTAGCTTAAATACCGTTGTATGAGGCATAACTGATTTATTAAACGGAAATGTTTCTTGATGATAATGTTTCATTAATATACATAAAGCATCATATTTTTCTTCTTCGGGAAGTATTTCAATATATCCCTTTCCAATAACGCTTTCATATTCCATAGTGCAACTTCCCCGTTCTAATTCTGTAACAAGTCTATGTTCACAGTCCATTTCAAAACTAGCCCTATTATCATTTTGAATCAAATCATACTTCATCCCTCCATTTGCTCCATGGAAGTACAGCTCTACAATATTATTATCAACTTTCATTCCAAAATTTAATGGTAAAATGTAAGGATATCCGTTATTATTTAATGCAATTCTACATACATCACATTTTTCCATAATTCTAATTATACCATCAAAATCTTTTACCTCTCTGTCTGAACGTCTCATTCTATTTCTATTCTCCTCCCTACAAAACTCCGATTTGTTAATTTCATTAAAATTTCAAGTTATCAACACCTTTACATAAAATTACAATTTACCCTGCATTGTCGCAATAAATCTCTATCGCTTTTGCTACAAAGACCGCAGTACCTTCACCACCATAAGCATCGATATTCGTTGTAAAGTCTCCGCCACCTGAATACATTTTTCCTAGTCCACGCAGAATTTTATTTGTGCAAGTATAAAGGTTTTCTGTAATATAATCTTGTATTCTCTTTACAAGGTTCTGTGCGTAAGCGGATGCTGGGTCACTATTCTTTTTTTCTCCTGCCTCCTTAAATAGTAGCATAAATCTATCCGCTAAGATTTTCTCATCTTCCCCAGTGCGATTCTTCTGCTTTTCTTCCATTTCCTTGTATTCCGGTGTGCTACCGTATAATTCCTTTGCCTGTCTGGAATATTCATCCAACTTACTTCTATCAAAAGCCTTAAAATCCATATGTTTCACTCCTAATATTTTTACTCCAAGTGCAAAGTTCATCAAGTTCTCAATATGTTCCTTTTTAAGCCTAAGCAGCTCTATCTGTTGTTCCAGAGCTTTGCTTCTATCAAAATCCGGACTATTTATAATTGCCTTGATGTCTTTAAGAGGAAACTCCAATTCACGAAACAGTAATATGTGTTGAAGGCGCTCCAAATCTGCATCGTCATACAGTCTGTAGCCTGCATCGGTGTATCCCGTCGGATGTAAAAGACCAATCTTGTCATAATATTGTAGAGTGCGTATACTCACTCCGGCAAGCTTACTCACTTCATGCACTGTCATCATTTCTATTTCCTCCCTTGACCTTGGTGACTTTAGTATAAACTATTACGTAACGTCAGAGTCAATACTTATTTCACAAACTTTTGCAAAGAAAATTAAACTTATCAATTCTGCAACTACAAATCTTCTGTTGCTTTCAATCACCCCGTAAGACTGGAATTTATCGCAATATTCCATTCTTGGATTATACTCGCTTATAGATAATTGGTTCATCATATCCAAAAGTTTTCTTTCCATTAACTTCCATGCTTTCAGATACCTCCAGACAACTATCAGAAAACTTTTCCCAAAGTTTAAATGTCATTATCGGTGAAAACTGGCTTGTACTGCCTCCTTCCCAGATTCCATCTTTTTCATGATAGAGCGCCGGAGTGAATTTTTCAGATTTTTTCAATTCAGTGTAGTCAACATTTTTCATAGAATCATATGAAAACGTACTTTTATCTTCTCCTTCCGGTATTTCATAAGAATACAACACAATTCCATCTTCTTTCTCTGTAATAAGGAAAAGATGTGGGGAAGCATGGCGTTTCCCATTTGTCTCATAGTAGCCTTCTTCAACAACAAATTTACCATTAAAATCTTTAGGAAGGTTCAAAATTTTCTCATTACAGATTGTATTAATGTGTTCTGCATAAGGATATGCTTTTCCTTCTTTCTTCAACTTATCAAACTGTTCTTTATTATTAAAGTGTCCCGTCATCATATCAACAAAATTATCGAGTTTCATCATGTTTTTTTCCTCCATTAGCGTAAAAATCTAAATTTACGATACTTTATACATATTGTTGTCTTTTTTAACCAAATAACATTTTTTCAGTTCCGCAAATGGGAAGTTACTCATACAATTCCTTGCGGATATTTTCGCAATCCTTCGCCATTTCCAGCATATCTTCATCATCTACCATTTCATGAAGATCATATGCAAAAGGAGAAACACAGAAATCTGCTAAAGCCCGATTCATTGCCTGCTCTTCTTCCTGCGTAGTTGTGATTTTTATAAATCGATCTCGTTCTTCTCCATGATACAGATTTTTTATATTAAATCCACCACTTTTTTTACTTTCAAGAATAAGTGCCGCCAAATCAGTTACCAAATCAATCGCATAGTAAAATTCGTAACATAGCCCTTCCGAATCAATATATTCTAAATCGGGTGAGGTATGGAAATTCCAGTTTAGCCTGCTAAGTCCAGTATCATTGAATATCTCGTTCAGAGATATTTCAGTTTTGCCTTTGTCATAGAGGTAGTCTATCAAGGTCAGGCTATCGTCTGTCCCACCAATATAGTTAGCCCAATATTTTTCAATATACATTTTATCCCCTCCTTTTATCATTTGCGATTTATTAATTTCATTAAAATCGAAATTTAACAATCTAAAATAGTCTTTACAATAGAACTAATATGTATCTGCATGGTATCTAAACAGGGAACGGAACTCACATCATCATTTAACAAAAGTGGAAGTTCTGTACCCCCTAACACAATTGCTTCTTGAACACCATATACAATATCGTGATAATATGGAATTGTAGACTCTGGTCCCATACCACCAACTAAACCCAACTTTTTCATAGTGCCTATCCTCCTCAAACTCTGATTTTCCATTCTCCTTTATAAATTGCACACCGCATATAATGGTATATTTTCCATCCACTCCTGATCCATATATTTCAAAGTAGAAAAGCGTACTGCCTTCCTAGTATATCACATTTTTTCTGACCTATACCACGACTATTTTTACATTTTTTCCGACCTGAATTATTTATAATTTAACACTTTTTCTGCTCTGGATGTTATTTTTTCCTTGTTCAAGGATATTTGCAATCCGCTTTGCAACTTACGCATATAAAAGTACCCGACCTCTTCTCAAACTCAAGTTGCCATAATAACCACATAAGATGCCATAAATGCCCTCTATTATATCAAAAGAGGGCATTTACAAATAATGTTCATAATAATCTCGACTGTTGTTAATTAAATTGAAAGTTATCTTTTCTTATATGTCACCACAATTCCAACTACAGAAGCCAAAAAAACAATCGGTGCAAGTCTTACAAATAGGAATTCAAACCCATGCATTATTGTCCCTGCCACTGCCAACTCAGGGTCATTGTAATTCCAATTCAAATAAGAACTATTTATAGATGCAAGTAAGATAAATATTATTACTATAACTGCACACAATGAAATAAGAAGCCATCGAATCGTTTTGACTCTTGTTATACTTCTTTTTGCAAGCTGCAAATTAATAACTTCCAACTTTTCAGAAAGAATCTTTAAATCATTGGTAGTCGTTTCTACTACAGGTTCTCCAAGTAATTCATTTACAGTAACATCCAATTCATCCGCCAACATAATCAGCATACTGGAGTCTGGAACGGACAAACCATTCTCCCACTTTGATACAGTCTGTCTTACTACGTTCAGTTTAATTGCAAGTTCTTCTTGCGATAGCCCTTTTGATTTTCTAATTTTTTTGATATTTTCATTAAGCATACTCTATGCCTCCTTGTTTTTGATGACTCGATTCTATATCAACAGAGCCGTTGCCACAAGCAACGCATATTAACATACGCCTATTTGCAGGCTTTTCGCAGACAAATCATTGTTGAGTGGTAACACCATCAATGCATCCGATGTATTTCCCCAGGCATAGGATACATTTTTCTATAGAGTAAAAATGGCATATAATAAATTGGCAGCTTGCCATTTTCTCTACTATTTATTTTATAAGCACACATACATTTATCCTCCCCCTAATAACACTTAAAACAAATCTAGCATATTATCCAAATACATGTATTCTCTCACATGCACATGATATTCGGGTTTTGTCATATAATAGAGCAGAAATTCCAAAATCAAAGCACTGCCAAGCCCTCGACCCTCAATTTTAAAGTTAGAAAAGCCCATTGGTAGATAAATGTTTTGAATCGCATCTATGCCAATGAAACCCGGATTTTTCATAGCTTCCGAAAAACGATACCCATGGTTTGCATTCGGTGCAACGCAATGATGTTCTCTGTCGTTTTCTCCAAGATTTTTCCGACTGACCGCCTCATAACAATGCTTTCTATCATTGCAACCAAACCAACAACATTCATTGCATAAAAATTCCACTTTGTCCTTTTGTGATGCTGGCAATGTATTCCACTGATCATAGACTTTGTTTAGGCGAAAGTCTGGTACCACATAAAGAAGGTCTTCCCGTTTTACCTCATTTTCCAGTTGCCAAAATTCTGTCAGAACCTTGGTGGTCGAGGAAACAAAATAGAACCCAGGATAATTCTTTTTCAAGTAATCTAATAACAACTCCGAATGAACAATCACACCATTTCTGACACCTTCTTTTTTCTCAAACAAGGTACAGAGCATATTGCATTTCTTATCCAATAAATGCTGTTTTCTGAGTAGGGAATTACTAAATGTCAGTCTGGCTGATATGCCATATTCCTGCATCAATTTTAAAACTTCCTGTGGGTTGTATTCTCCAAAGCCCGCACGACCCCCGCCCCAAAGACAATCTGCCGGGGCACCGTAAATAGAACCAATCTCACACCAATCGTAAAAGTATTCTCTATGCTCATGATACAAGGAAAGAAACATACGATACAATTCATAAAACTCAAACAACCCAGGAAGATGATAGTAGGCTGTGCCTTTCTTTACTTTATCGGTATACATGTTGTCACCTCATTTTTTATTCTATGCTCTGATTATCCCTTTTCTATTTTTCTTCAAATGCAGCAAATATTTTCATACAGGAATCGCAGTAAAAACCCGTTGCTTGAAGGCGTAATTCCACCGTTTCCTTTTTTATCATTTTATTTTTGTACTCTTCTGGATACCATGTCATCATGGTAGTTGATTGCGTAAAACCTTATACGCCTCTTACATCTGCTACTTTTTCTTACCAACTATTACTAAGAGTATAATAGCAGCAACAAAAAATACTCCTCCCAGCATAAGCATTCCCCAACCGAACAGACTCCCGTCCGAATAGGAAAATCTAGTCAAACCCAAAGACAAAATCAACAATACCCCAGAAATAACCATAACAATTTTATCCCTTTTTCCATTGGTCTTTCTGTCATCGTAATAGGCTTCTCCATCCTCTTCCTTTATTTTACATTTTTCTTTGTATTCCTCTGTCTCTTTTTTGTTCATAAATCCCTCATCCACCTTTACTTCTAATATAACACAAAACCATAAGGCAAAAAAGCCCCTTATCTCACAAACCTGTGAAACAAGGGGCTTTTCTATGACAGAACATACCACTTACTTTTCTGTATTTCTGTTATTTATCCATGATTGTATCGTCAAGTGGATATTCGCAATCCACTCTGTTACTTGCTCATAACACTATTAGCTGATAGTATTAAATATTTAATAAATCACTAAATTCTTTTAATGCACCATCTGTCTCATGTGCTAATACACGTTTTGCCAACACTTTACCAAGCTGAACACCTTCCTGGTCAAAACTGTTGATATTCCATACGAATCCCTGGAACATTACTTTATTTTCAAAATGTGCCAAAAGTGCACCTAATGTCTTAGGATTTACCTGATCTCCAATGATAATGCTAGATGGACGTCCACCTTCAAAGTTCTTATTGCGGTCTGCATCTTCCTTACCACATGCAAATGCAACAATCTGTGCAACTACGTTTGCACAAAGTTTCTGCTGGCTTGTGCTATCCTGAATCACAACATCTCTTTCCATCTGGTTGTTCTTGAAGCCAACAAACTGCAATGGCACGATATCAGTTCCCTGATGAAGCAACTGATAGAAGGAATGCTGTCCGTTTGTTCCAGGCTCACCAAAGATAACAGGACCTGTCTGGTAGTTTACTGGCTCACCGAAACGATTGACAGATTTTCCGTTTGACTCCATATCCAACTGCTGTAAATGAGCAGGGAAACGGCTCAATGCCTGAGAATATGGAAGAACTGCTGTGTTCTGGTATCCTAATACATTGCGTTCGTAAATACCGATCAAGGCATCTAACATAGCAGGGTTCTTTAAAATATCTTTATTCTTTGCCAATACATCTTCAGAAGCTGCACCGTCTAAGAACTGAGCAAATACGTCTGGTCCAAAAGCCAAAGATAATACTGCTCCACCTACTGCAGATGTAGAGGAGAAACGTCCGCCGATATAATCATCCATAAAGAATGCTGCAAGGTAATCATCACTCTTTGCCAATGGAGATGTTTCACTTGTAACGGCAATCATATGCTTAGCAGGATCTAATCCAGCATTCTTCAATGCATCCTTTACAAATGACTCATTTGTCAATGTCTCAAGTGTTGTACCTGATTTTGATACAAGTACAAATAAAGAATGTGCTACATCAATGGTATTTAATACGGCTGATGCATCATCTGGGTCTACGTTACTGATAAATTTTGCTTCCATCTTGAACGTATTGTTTACCTTTGCCCAGTTTTCAAGTGCTAAATACATCGCACGAGGTCCTAAATCACTTCCACCGATACCAATCTGTACAACTGTTGTAAACTTCTCGCCCGCTGCGTTTGTAATCTCTCCGTTGTGAACCTTTTCTGCTAATTCTGCAATTCTCTTCTGCTGTTCTACATAAAATGCACGCTTATCTACGCCATCTTCTACAACAGCATCGCCTAACTGTCCACGAGTCATATGATGAAGTACACGACGCTTTTCACCTGTATTAACAACCTCTCCATTGTAAAGAGCTTCAAATTTTTCTACTAATTGTGTCTCTTCTGCTAATTTTGCAAGAGCTGCAAGCACATCATCATCCACCTGCTTTGTAGCATAGTTAAAAACAAGTCCTTCTCCCATAGGAGCATTATACTTCTTTACACGTTCTGCACCATTTGCACCAGTCATTACTTTAGCAAGGTCCACATGTGCTACCTTTTTTAGCTCCTCATAGGAAGCAATGGTATCTAAGTTGTTCCAGTTAATCATCATCGATTCCTCCTTAAATTTTCATTCTGTAATGCATTCGTACACGCATTACAGCACTTCAGTATTACTACAATACTACCTTATAAACGTCAAAAGTTTTGCATCTTAGCAAGCCTGTTCACATAAGGCACATAGCTGTTCTTCATTATACTATTAAATCATGGTAAATTCAAGCATATCCTTTCTTGTCCTTTTTAAAAAGAGCAAGAAAACCCTGCCCTTTCTCTCCTTATTTCCTCATCTAATGCTATTACATCCAGCATCACTGTAATCAGTATAATAAGCGCTACAATTTCTAACAAAAGTTAAAACAGAACTTTATAGACAAAGACTCTAGCATAGTCCAAACATATCCCTACAAATCTGTTTTCCACACTCCGTTTTAAAAATCGTATGATAAGCATGAGAGGCTGCCTCTTTTGACAGATTATCTTCCATTATATTCACCAAAAAGTCCGCTTCTACAAGGATTTGATAATCCATTCCGTCAATCTTGTCATAGGTATGATGATGTGCAATCAAATACTGTACCCGTTCTGATATGTCCCCTGCAAATCCCAACTCCTGAAGTAACTTTTTGGCAATTGCTGGTCCCTCTTTTTCCTGCAACTTGCCATTACAATTTCCATACTTTTCTTCACACACATGGATTCCAATATCGTGAGTAAGTGCTACTGCCTCAAGGATAAACAAATCCTTTTTGTCCATGTTTTCGGTTTCCGCAATCAGCTTTGCATAGCTATGCACCTTACAAAAATGCTGAATACGCTTTGCATCTCCACGATATAACTTTATCATTGCTAAATGTAATCTGTTTAACATTTTCAACGCTCCTTTGTTTTACTTTTGTTACTGTTCACTAATCTGTAAACTGTATTTTACGCTTCCTGCTCTTTCAAATATTCCTGCAACAAGGAAAGTATCACCATTTGACTTTCTTTGGAATGGCTAATCAAATAATATTCTCCCATTCTGCCCCGTCGTAATTCTTCTTTTATTCCGACTTGTATGCCAAGTTCTGACACCCTCTTTTGTTTTTTGCCGTCTACTTCCTCCTCAAACAAATAACCTGCATTTACCAACAATTCATTTAAAAATCTTGCCGTCAGTTTCTTGCAGTCTTTTTCCTCACATAATGCATTAATCTGTTTTGTCAAATCCGATACTCTGGCATCCTCCTGTAACTCCAATTGTTCCAGTTGTTCCGTTTCTATGTAAAATGGCTGTTTCTGCTGTCTTTGTACACTCTGTTTTTCCTGTTGCATAGATGTCACATCTACAACAGCATTGTCCATAAAATTCTGCAACACATACAAAAATCTTTCTCCATATCTAGCCACTTTTTGCTCACCTAATCCATAGATACCAAGCATATCCGACATTTCCTTTGGTAATTTCATACACATATCTTTCAATGTCTTATCTGAACAAATAATAAATGGTGGTACACCCTGCTCTGTGGCAAGTTCTGCCCGTTCTGCTCTCAACAATTCAAACAGTGCCATTCCTTTCTCGGATAATCCAGTCATTTCCAATACCTTTGCAGCAGACTTCTTCTTTGGCACGGACAACACTTCTTCATCATATAGTTGGTCATCCACTACACAATTGCTACATTTACCACAAGTACATGGGCTGTCATCTCCAAAATATCGGAGCATATACTCCCTTAAACATTGGTCCGTCTCGCAATACTCAATCATTTGATGCAGCTTTCTATGGTCATTTCTTCGCACCTCTGGTGCAATTGCATTTCCATAGGCATCTACGGATTTCAAGTCTAACAGGCGTTTGTTAATCATAATGTCCTGCTTAGAGAAAAATAAAATGCATTCTGCTTCCTCTCCATCTCTGCCCGCTCGCCCTGCTTCCTGATAATAATATTCTACACTCTGCGGCATATTGTAATGCAGTACATAACGGACATTTGACTTGTCAATTCCCATTCCAAATGCATTGGTAGCTACCATCACAGATACACGGTCAAAGGTAAAATCTTCCTGACTACTTCTGCGTTCTTCAATAGACATCCCCGCATGATATTTTCCAACGGATACACCATGGGCTTTCAAAATTTCATAGACTTTATCCACATTTTTTCTAGTGGCACAGTACACAATTCCACTTTCTGCCTCATGATGGTTGATATAATTGAGGATTGCGTTGTCTGTCTCCTTTCCTCCCTTTCTTGGGAGAACACGAAAATACAGATTAGGTCGGTCAAATCCAGTCACGATCACCTTTGGTTGACGCAATTGCAAAATAGTACAAATATCCTGCTTTACCTGTTCGGTAGCGGTGGCTGTAAACGCACTGACAATTGGCCTTTTTGGTAACATACGCAGAAAATTTATGATTTCCCGATAACTTGGTCTGAAATCCTGTCCCCACTGAGAAATACAATGGGCTTCATCCACCGTCAACATAGAAATCTCCGCTCCCATGGCGAATTTAAGAAAACGTGGTGTATTCAAGCGTTCCGGTGCCACATAGATAATCTTATACTGCCCCATTGCAGCCAAAGAAAGCGCTTTTTCAATTTGTCGTTCCGTAAGAGAGCTATTAATATATGCCGCATGCACTCCCGCCTGATTTAGTGCCTTTACCTGATCAGACATAAGAGAAATCAATGGCGATATAACCAAGGTAATGCCTTGTAGCAATAGTGCAGATGCTTGATAACACAAGGACTTTCCTGCCCCTGTAGGCATAATGCCAAGCACATCTTCTCCAGCTAAAATGCCATCCACTAATTCCTGCTGCCCCTGCCTCAAACTATCATATCCAAAGTATTTTTTTACAACTTCCGCTACATTCATGATGTATCCTTCCTCGTTTCTATCCGTATACACGACCTATCACCTTATTTACACAACACTCCAGTACAATCTATAGAAAATCAGCTTGTTTTTTCATTTACATCGGTGTTCCTACCTCAATCAAATTTCCATCCAGGTCATAAAAGCGAATTACCTTTTGCCCCCAACTATGCGTGATCAGTCTATTGACATATACAATGGAAGGATATAATCTTTCCAATTTCTGCACAAAAACCTCTATATCCATTTCTTCAAAATACAATTCACAGGCATTATTTTGTGGAATAACCTCTTTTCCAAGAAACTCCCTCCAGATTTTTTCATCCTGCAACACAAGACCTTCTGTCAAAATCATATTTCCATTGTTATCTAAAACAAGTTCAAGACCAAATAAATCATAATAAAATTGTCTTGATTTCTCAATATCTTTTACAACCAATAGTATATTTTTTAATTTCATATATTTCTCCTAAAAATCTACTTTTCCTTGATAGTATACTTCTCTATCACACATTGGTGTTCCTTGGTTTCTTTATCATAATTAATTCCCACTAACAGCAAATTTCCTTGATATTCCCTTAAACTTCCTACATATTTTTTCTCTTTTATTTGTGCAATAGCACCCTCAGCAGATTTACCATATTTTAATTCTACAAGCATTGCTGGTTTATTCGAATGCTCTTTTGGTAAATATACAATATCTGTAAACCCTTTTCCTGTAGGGAATTCCCTAATTTTTGTATACTCATTGATAGCATTATAATACGCCAAGGAAATCACACAGCTTAAAGAATTTTCATCATTATAAGTTAAGATAGGAGTATTCTCCATATGAACTCTATCTATCATTTCTGCAACTGTTTCTGATTCCATATTCCATGTTGCCTGTAACAACTGCTCTGATTGCTGAATTGCATCAATTACTTCTGTCCAGTTAGAACCTTCGACTGCATTTCTAAACTCCTCCTGTATCTCCGCATTTGGAATATACACACTTGCAGTTTTATTGTCATATGCCAAATAACCTAAGTGAATCAGCAATGTCAATATATCATCCTTTTTCTGAAAAGTTGTCATATCATTTTGGAAAGTTCTTGTGTTTACTTTATAAAAATTCCCGGCAAGCATAGAAATGATTGCTTCTTTCAACCCATCATAATTTGCATCAATGTACTTTCTTAACGCTTCATAGGTTTCCGTCTGGGACCAATAACTTGCAAATTCTCCTGCACGCAACGCATCTACTACAGACTTAGGATTATAAACATGTGCTGCCTTTGGAAATGTATAGCCATCATACCAATTTTTCATCGTATTAAAATCAGCTCGATAGTTCTCACATAATGTCTTTACTTCCTCTTCTGTAAAACCAATATATTCTGCAAAATTTTTCGGAGATGTCATAGAATACTCATCAAACATATTAAGTGCCGAGTGGGTGCCATATTTTTTTATCGGAAGGATACCTGTCATGTATGCCAATGCAACATAGGCTTTGTCCTTTAATAAATCTCTTAAAAAATCCAAATACCTTGTCTGCTCTTCTTTTTGTACTTCCTTGCTTCGAAATGCACAATCCCACTCGTCTATAATAAATATAAATTTTTCCTCTGACTTACTATATAACTTTTCCAATGCTGCACTTAAAAATTTCTCTCCCTCTGGAATCAGTCCTTTATATGTCTCTTTCAGTTCATCCAAAATTTCCCTTTGAATATATTGCAACATTTCTTCTATTGTCTCTACGCGACTAAAAGCATTTTGAACATTTAAAAAAATTACATTATATTGATTCAAGTGTTTTTTATAGCTTTCATAACCTGCAATCTTATAGGATGCAAACAATGTGCTTGAATCACAGCCTCTTCCATAATAAGCAGCCAACATATTGGCAGCCATAGATTTTCCAAAACGTCTTGGTCGACTAATACAGATAAACTTCTGCAAGGTTCCAAGCACCTTATTCGTATGTTCTATTAGTTCTGTTTTGTCTACATATATCTCCGAACCTATAGCCTCTGCAAACAGCCTGTTTCCTGGATTCAAATAAACGCCCATGCTCTTTTCACCTTCCTATCTCGCCTGAAAGAAACTATACATTTTTAGTCTTATATACCACTTTCAAATATTTTCTTTTACATCCAACCTTCCTCACGGACTTTATCAATTTTTCGAAATAACCATTCTAAGTAGTCATAATGCCAAAACTCCCCGGTTCCGACCATCTCGCGAATCTTATCTGGTGTTGCCCACATAGCATCTGCCACTTCTTCTTTTTGTAATTGCAATTCTTCTCTTGTAATATCAGTACGCACCAACCATACAGCACGAAACCGATTCGGTCTTTGCATCACGGCAAGTAAACGGGTATTTTTCTCATCTGCAACAATTCCCAATTCCTCGCGAAGCTCACGAAGTCCTCCTTCAAAGAAGTTCTCCCCTGCAATTACAGAACCACCTGTGGTTGCCCATACACCAGGTTTTGTCTTTACGGTATCTGCTCGTTTTTGGATTAAAATTTCTCCCTGACTGTTTACTGGATACACATGTACAATCAAGTGGTAATCGCCTTCCTCTAAAGGCACTCCTCTTACATGTGTTCTACCTGTTTTTTGCATACATTGATCATATACATCCCAAAATTCCATATTTCCCTCATTTCTGTGCACATCCTCACAAAGCGTTGGGGACCAAATCACCCACTCTACAATCTCATAAGTTAAAATATCCCCGTCCAAATAGGACGAGGATATCTATCTATTACCACTCATTCGTTGCGTACGCTATTGTTATTTCTTTACAGTGTACACCATCCTAGTTTTGCACTGTTTCCCGTTTCATCAACGTCTTTCTTATATTTTTCATGATAGTACATATCATAAAAAATGTCAATCCTACTATTTCTTGCTATTCTTTTTCTCCATCAACTCCCGTTTTCGACTTCTCTGCTCCAATCGTTTCCATACAATATCCCTGAATATATAATCGCAGATTGCCGCAAATGGAATGGCAAGAAGAATGCCTGCAACACCAAACATACGTCCACCTACAACTAAGGTAATCAAAATCCAAATAGAGGATACTCCAAGGGTATCTCCAAATAATTTTGGCTTGATGATATATCCATCGATTGTCTGCAAAATGACTGTAAAGATTAAGAACCAAAGTGCATACCATGGATTAACAAGTACAAGAATAAATGCTCCAACTACAGCTCCTACAATTGGTCCAAACGTTGGGGCCATATTCGTAACTCCTACAACAACCGAAATCAATAAAGCATAATCCATTCCTACAATCGACATAAAAATAAAATTCACAACGCCTACGATAACTCCTTCAATCAGGTCACAAATAAAAAAACGAAGAAGAATGTGATTACAACGTTTGACAAAATCTGTTATATTTTTGTACTTTTTCTCTGTCGTAAGTACACGCAATAATTTTGCTACACAATCCATGAGGTGTGGGGCATCCAGCAAAAAATACACTGCAAGGATACAAGCAATAATACTACTGATAAAACCCTTTCCTATACTATACGAAGTTCCAATAATTTCTCCCATATTTTCAGAAAGCAATTTCGATCCCTTTTCTACTATCTGGGACCATATCTGATCTACCAATACTAAATCATTCTCTTTTCCAAATCGATCCATAAATGATTTAAACAGCTTTTGTAAAGAGCGGCTATAGCTCTCAAAGTTATCTGCAAATGTACCAATACTGTCTATCATTTGTGGAATTAATGCTCCCATCAATAGTCCAATTAATGCCACTACCATCAAAACAGAAACAAATACAGATAAATTTCTCCCAAGCCTATCCGACTTTATCTTTCCAAATACCTTTTTATGTATGAACTGCACTAGCGGATTCATCACATAAGAGATAATAATTCCCGCTAAGACTGGTAGCATAATACTGTAAACTGCTGATAACCCTTTCAGAAATACATTCACATTTGTAAGTGCCAAATACAACAACACTGCCGAGCAACTGGCAATGGTATATGGCGCCCAATTTTTCTTCAGTAACTCTTTAAAAAATTTCATCCATTGTCCCTCCTTGTAACATTTCAACTGGGGTCTTTCACTTTCTGCTTTCATGGTAGCTTATTGATAATATAATGTCAATCTTTGAATCTTATTCTTAACTGCATTTTAGTTTCCTATTTCATCCACACTCCTGCTACCAAAACCGTCATATCATCCACAATTTCCCCACCACTATTCACAATGGCATGTTGCAACAATGTATTTGCTATTTCTGTTGGATTTTCTGTTTTTAAATTTGAGAGCAATTCAATCACATATCGTTCTTTATGAACCATAGGTGCCGCCTCAAGAACTCCATCACTCAGTAAAATTACCATATCTCCATCATACAGTTTTTTTGATACATCCTCATAATCTGCTTTTGAAAAAATACCCATCGGCAAGCTGGCAGAAGTAATCATTTCTACTCGGTCCTCCCGTTTAATAAATGCCGTAGCCGCCCCCATTTTTATAAAATCACAGATTCCCGTATATAAATTTATGATAACCATATCTAATGTAGAAAGTCGTTCTTCTTCTGATTGTAATACAAAAATAGAATTAATCAGGCGAATTGCCGTCTTTTCTCCCACTCCTGCCTCCAGAAAACTTTCCATCAATTCCACTGCGGAGGTACTTTCCATACATGCATCCGTTCCACTTCCCATACCATCTGCCAAAGTCATAACCAGTTCCCCGCTGTCCAGCTTTAAAAAGGAATAATTATCCCCACAAACCACCTCTCCTTCTTTACTGCACCTTGCCACGCCAGTAATAGTTTTGAATTTTGTATCTTCCACTAATATCACTTTTTCATAATCTCTGGAAAGCACATTTTTACTACCCTGTATCGGCACAAAACTTTTATCCAACACATTACTGACGCATTTTGCCAACTCTCTTGTAGTAATACATCCACGACCTCTTGCTTTTGCAAGTAAATGAATTTCCTGACAATGTTTATTCGTCTCTACCTTTTCAATTTGCCGTACCAAAATCTGATTGCGTTTCAATACTGCTGCCAAATCCTTTTTCTTATCCAACTCCAACTCTTTTTCCCGAAACAATTCCTGTGAAAAATCTTTCAACAAAAAACCAATATCCTGAAATTGCTCCGCAATGGCCTCCCTGCTTTCTGCCAAACGATTCTGCCAGCGAACATTGTTACTTACCAAACGCAGTGCTTGATTTGTCTCTGCTACATAACTATCTAAATAATCACATTTATTTGCAAAATTTACAGGAAAATCTCCCACTTCAATATATCCATGTTCCTTTGCCGCGGGTAAAATACAGCTTGCTGTTTGATATTTTTCATGTCGCGTAAATCCAAGACAACGATTTGCTTTCTCACAACCACTGCACAAATTATTGGTAACCTGCTGTAAAATTTCTTCCATATCCTGCTCTTCCATCGTTTCCTTTTGCTGTGACATTTTTGAAAAGGTGCGGGAAAGTGCAAAAAATGGCTCTGAAAAATGTGACAACCGTCCCTTAATCTGTTTCTCCATTCGTTCCATACCCAAAAAGGCATAATCTTTATCCAATGCCATTGTCTCTACTTTTTTTATCATCTTTTTCGGAAGCACTGCAAATAAAATCCCAGCCAAAATAACTGCCCGTAAACGTCCTACCGACAACATGATTCCATTGATATAGACTCCTGCCGCTAAATATATTCCTACATAGGTTATCGCACTCACAACTCTTCCCAGTTCTCGAAATACACCTGCTCCCATTCCAAGCAATGCCAATATTCCCAACATTTCAAAACTACTGTCTCTGGCAAGGAAAAAAAGCCCACTAATCGCACCAGCAAGGCTTCCTGCACCAGCACCATAACGATACCCCGCCACTAAAATCAAAATAGAAAGACAAAATTCCAATATGTTAAATGCCATATTATCCTGAAAAGGCACTCCAAACACCAATAAGCTTCCCATTACCATAATGGAAATCATTTCTTCATTTCCCGCATAAATTGCCTTTTTTTCTGTCAAAATATAATGTATTCCTATGTATAAAATCTGTGTAAATACACCTGCCAACAAACTTTCCAGCAACAGTAATAATGTCTGATCTGCATTTACAAGCTGCACTCGATTCCATATATATTCCAGCAACAATAAACTCGCTGCTCCAATCCCGCTATAAACGATTAACGGAATTTTTCCTTTTCTTTTTTCTATTATTCCACACAAAGCCCCGCACAACAAAAAGACCAGCAGATACTTTACTGCTATCACAAATCCATACGCATTCCAAATTCCAAGACTTAATGCTGCAACAAAAAACACTCTGGAAATTCTTTCATAACACACTGCCATAAAAAATCCAACCGCAAACGGATTCATTCCAATTAAATGTACTCGCCCAATCAACACTGCCGCAAATAGCATAATAAATTCCCGTTCACTCATACCCTTAATTCTCACATTCTACACCCTCTCTTTCTTAGATTTCCTTGCACACATTGTACAAGCCCGAAAGAACGTTGTCTGTCGATTAAGGGAAGAAAGCTAAAAAACTATGCGACAAAATATGTGTTTTTACAAACGGTGTACATTCACACGTAATACAGCAAAAAAAACGCAGCCAAAAGGAACTGGTTCATCAAAGGTTACACTATAATTAGGATGTATTGCTCGATATGAGCATGAAGTAAAACGGAGTCTTAACAACACCGCAGAAATAAAAAAGCCATGTACTAGATATTTTCGTTCCTAGTACACAGCTATAAAAAAATAGCGGAAACTGGATTTGAACCAGCGACACCACGGGTATGAACCGTGTGCTCTAGCCAACTGAGCTATTCCGCCATACTGTATGTCCGCTCTTAACACAGACAACAGATTAGATTATAATAGATATCCTGCCGTTTGTCAATATATTTTTAATTAAATTTTATAATACCTAAAATAGAGAAGTAATTTTTACTACTTCCACTAAATAGGATATATGTAGATGCAGGTTTCCTCTCCCTATTAATACAACATTTCAAGTTTTATATCTGCCCATACTTGATACAACTTCTTTGTTTCAATATCTGCTTCGAGTAGCAATGCCTCCATACTATCAAATGCCTGTTCCTCTTTCCCTAACCACAAAGAATAACTTTTTGCTGAACCATCACCTGACATAAAGTATTCTTTATTATTATAAGTAAACTCTAATTCTCTTCCTCTCTCAAGCAGATAAATACATGCTGCTACCGATTTTATACGAAATAATTCATCGGCAATATAATCATGGATATCCATTTTCTTCCTCCTGATATAAGAAAGTCCACCACTTATTGCTCTACGCAATAAAAGTAGTGGGCTTTCTTAATCGTGTTACATCATTTTATCTTTCCATCTTCTATAAATATCGTTCTTTTACATTGCTTAGCAACTTCAGGATCATGCGTTACAATTACAATTGTTTTTCCCATTTGATTTAATTTTTGAAACATTTGCATAATACTACCACTTGTTTTTTTATCTAATGCTCCTGTCGGTTCATCACAAAAAATAATGTTAGCATCATTTACAATTGCTCTTGCAATGGCAACTCTTTGTCTCTGCCCACCAGACAGATTTCTTGCCAGCGCATATTTTTTTTCACTCAAATGAACCAGCTCTAACATTCGATTCACTTTCTCAATTCTTTGCTTTTTGGAAATCTTTGTATAAAGCAAGGGAAGCATCACATTCTTCTCCACCGAATATCTCTCTATCAGTGCAAAATCTTGCACAACAAAACCAAATGTCTGATTCCGCAGTTGTGCGATTTGTTTTTCCTTTAATCCAATCACGTCATTTCCATTCAATAAATACTGCCCTCCGGTAGGCTGTTCCAAACAACCAAGAATATTTAACAAAGTAGATTTTCCCGAACCGGAAGGTCCCATAATTGCTACCATCTCTCCCAGCTCAATCTTTAAGGAAATTCCATCTACGGCTTTTGTTTTTCCAGCATTATCTTCATATATTTTCTCTATATTTTTTAATTCAATCATGTCTACTCGTAGCTCCTCCTTAATATCGTTCGAATCGACTGTCTCTTTAAAAATAGGATTGGATACACCATTGTTGCAATCATAAACATTGAAGCAAATATTGCGGTTACGCAAAAATATTTATTTACACCAAAAATGACCGCCACAACTGCTAAACCAATTAAAATCTGAATGGTAGCTAAAAGTATCACACGTCCAACAATCTCTTTTATACTTGCCCCAACAATCAAATGGATTGCAAACTCTTTTTTATTGTCATTTATAAACTGTATCATATTTCCAATTATCCCCACAATACAAAATGCTACCGTGACCAACAAAAACATTCCATATACAGCAAACGTATCTTGTGCATCTTCTTTTATACACTGTAACTGATAAGAAAAATCAAGTAAGGACAAATCATAAAGGCCCATTTTTTTACTAGCCACTATACATTTTTGTATCTTTTCCGGATGGTTTGTCACAAAATATACGCTCTGCACATAACTCCAATATTCCATGCTGTCATCTTCTATCAGGTGATATGGAGACAGTATACAATTGTCCAAACTAGTATATTTTTTTGAATGGGATGGTTCAACAAATACAGAACCTTTTTTCAAACTCCCTATCACTTTATATTTCTGCCGAGAGGTATCCATAAATACTTTTCCTTTTGTATATTTTTTGGATAAATTATAGCCAACAATTACAGGAATTTCTTCCGCATTCCCAGATTTTCCAAAAAACTCTTCTTTCCATTTTGTTTTTGAAAAATCCCCCTCAATCTGATAGATATCCATAAAATTTTCCGATACAACTACATTATTTATGTACTCATCTCTTTTTATATTGATATCCGAATCTGTATCGGCAATATAGGATTGCAGATTCGAATCTTCTGCCACCGTCTTTTGCACTTTAGCATACCATTTTTTCATATCCTTCAGTTTTTTATCATCATTGAGTAACTTATCTATTTTTTTATCACTGGTATTATCCCGAAACATGTAAATTTCTTCATTGTTTAATCTGTTTTGAACCATGCCTGTGGTCTTTGCAAAAGAATCACTTACCTGATAAATGTAGCAAAACAGTACCAGTCCCACAATAATCTGAAGTGTAATTATCCCATAACGATATTTCATTTTTCCAATATCTTCTCCAACAAATCGTAATACCTTCATTTTTTTCTCCTTATCCTTCATGCAACATATCTCTAAATGTTTTTCTTCGCTGCGAAAACATTACCATCGTAATCAATACAATGCCTATTACGATAAAAAAGAGGATATTATAAAAAATACTCAGCCAAGAAAGTCGAGTACCAAACATGGCACTTATGGTATACGACAAATACCAATTATAATTACAAATCAATAGCACTTTTGTAAGAAACGTTCCTACTAAAATCGTAAAGAGTAATAGTGAAACAAATTGTAACAGCAACCATCTAAAGATTTGTCCTTTCGTTGCACCCACCAATCTTCGAATCACAATCTCGTGTTTTTTCCCTTCTATCCAATTTTCTGTAGCTGTCAAGGAATGTAATAAAATCATAAATCCTAATCCGCCATAAATTAGCAACATCATATTTATATTGGTAGCTTTACTTGCAAAATACCCACCTTTTTTATTGGTAGCTGCATATACTTTTATATTTTTATTTTTTGCAATCCCACAACTCTCCACTTGTGACCAAGTATTTTTACCACAGTCAAAGAACCCAATCTCCCAGTCTTTTTCACCTTGCAGCCCAGATGCATATAAATTTAGAATACATTTCGGACTATATACTTCAGAACTATTTGTATCTTTATAGACTCCGATCACTTCATATTTCTCTCCATAATAATCATAATAATAGATCCCATTTATTTTCTGACACAGCGTCTGCATACCATCACTAATCAATATGGTATTGGTATGTTGTTTGTAATCTTTTTCAGTAAAGGTGCGTCCAGATAGGAATCGTAATCCCTTCCATCTATTCGTATCTTTCGCATAAACTGCACGCAGATTCCCATCTAATACAATTCCAAGTAAAAAACCTTTTTTTACCTTTTCAAAATACGTAAGATACGTTTCTATATCTGTAGCATTCTTCTTTTCTGCCAACACATATTCATTGGACAAATTAGGAAGTAACTTGTCTGGATCCTTTTGATGTTTGATTGCAGCACCACACAAATTAAAAACGATAGATACCATAATAAAAATGGTAAGTAATAACCCTGTTTTATGCAAATATTGTCTCATTTTTTTCTTGTTCCTCCATTTTATTTACTGTACCATCGAAGTCCTTTTGTGTCTAAATCTGCGAAATGATTTGTGTATTACCGACAAAAATCAGTCGCAAAAATGGGTGCAAGAGAGATTCCGAAAGTACATTCTATTCATAAAAATGCAAATTATCCACGACTAGAACATGACGCCAGAAAACAGTTCTTAAAATTGTTCTGGTTCAATATTTTTCCGTGGATAATCTAAAATAAATGATGCTACCAAAATTAGGTAAATACATGTGCTTATCAAAAATTATTTATTGTACTTCCAACCCCATGTTAATTTTGCTTTTGCAAAAGGATTATTATATTTTTTTAATTCTGCTTTCCCTGTTTTTTCCTGTTTTTTTGTATAACTTTTGCTAAATTTTTTCTTATCATAATTTCCTTCTTCAATTCGAACCCAACATCGCTTAATATACCTTCCTGGTTTTACTTTATATTCCTTATCATCATCCGTTGTCTTATAGCCCGAATTAAACCAAGCATACACTCTTAAATGAATTCCAGTAACCTTATCTGCATATGGCGTTTTTGTCATTGCTGATACAGCCGTCCCACCAAACAACATTGTACTTGCTAACCCCAAAATCATAATCTTCTTTGCCATTCTTTGTTTCATAAAAAAATTCTTTCTCTTTTATCATATTTTTTATAAACATGCGTAACAAAATCCTTTTACACATACGAAATTATAAAACCATTATGTAAAAATGTCAATCACTTCTTTTTGCGTATACTGTATTATTTTATTTATTTTGGAACAAAGTGGACAAGTCCACTTCAACTCCCCTAGCCCCTCATTCATGAGGGGAATTAGGGGTTTCTTTTTTCTACATTTTCTGTCACAATAGTCCTATGAATATCTTACAAAAAATTTTTAATGACCATTATGAAGAAATGCTTTACACCTTACATCCACGTAAATCTGTTATTGAAAACGTAGACAAAATGCTCCACTGTGGTGATCCATCTTTTGGTGGTGCCATGTATGGGTGTCCTCATTGCGGCAAACTCAAGTTTGTCCCCTTTCGTTGCCATAGCCGTTTCTGCCCTACCTGCGGTAACAAATATTCTATGGAACGCACCACTAACATGTCTTTTAAACTTATCCATACTACTCATCGCCATTGCGTTTTCACCATTGGTCAAAACCTCCGTGGCTTTTTCTTACAAGACCGTTCCTTATTAAACTGTCTTTTTCATGCCGTTACCAGTGTTATTTCGCGCATGTTTTATAAACAAAACAAATCCAAACATTTTACTCCCGGCTTTATTATGGTTCTCCATACCTTTGGTCGGGATTTAAAATGGAACCCTCATATCCACTGTCTTATCACCGAGGGCGGTTATAGCGATGATGGGTTTTGGAAAGCTTCACATCATTTCAATTATACCTTTCTTCGTAATGCATTTCGCACTGCTCTACTCAATGAAATGGATTTTCTTGAACTATACTTTAATCACCAGCGCATTTTCCTCGAAGAAATGTACGAGAACGTTATGTCCAAATCTCGTAGAAAGTGGTCTTCTGCTTAGTTTTCATTTTTTACGTTATATGATACAATTCTCTCAAAGTAGATTGCCAAATGTCAATAAATATCGAAGAAGCACGCAAAAAATACATCAATAATCCACCAGAGGGATTATCTTCAGAGGACATTCGCTCCATGAGTGATGAAGATCTTCTGGATATGGATTATTTCATGAACGAAGAACAGGTTGATGATTTTGGAGAAGAAGTTTTTTATATTTTTTAATCGTTTTCTGCAATCATTAGGTAAATGTACCCATTTTTATCCTATCCAACGTATGTTCGAATGAACATACGTTATTTTTTATGTCTAAAAAAATCGAAATTTCCTATAAAGTAAAAAAAGGAGATTATTTATTATAATCTCCTCTTACACGCATTATAACTATTCTTCTACATCAATTGAAAACGCTCCACTGTTATCATCCCCAGCATCCTCACTATCGGTATCTGTTTCCTCCGCGTCTGTTTCTCCTTGATCCGAGTCATCTGTTGTATAAATTATGGAACCAATTATAATCTTATCCCATACATCCTTATTAACAGAAATATCATAACTGTTTTTTGCGTCGTCAAAAGCCGTCTTATAAATTTCATCTCTGGCATTATTCAAAGCGGTATCTACTGCTTCATCGTAATACTCTGAATTATTATTATCATTCATACGGAACACATAATATGCAAACTCAGTCTCAACTACATCCGATACTTCTCCATTTTTCAATCCTTTTACAATGGCATCTGCATCAACCTTCTTATAAGTTCCATAACCTTCGCCATCTTCCTCTACCATATAGTCATCCGCATATTCAATATATTTTTTCTGCTCATCGCTCAACAAGGATTCCATATCATTTTTAGCAGTTATCTTTTGGCGTACCTGTTTCAAATTATCCAAATGATCTTTTAATTCTTTTGCAGAATATGCATTTCCATCATCATCTTCCTTATAAATACAATAATATTCATACATATATTCTCTGCAATCCTTCTTTGATACAGAAGCGGTTACCTTATCTGCATCAAACTTGCTGTCTTTTAGTAAAGATTCTTTGTATTGATCTAAGACAACCTGTTTCTCAAAATAAGTTAAAAGTTCATCCTTCATACCATCTACAGCAAGCTGTTCATCCGTAAGATTGGATGCAAAATCATCGTAATTGTCCTTTGCTGTTTTTTTATCGTCATCAGATAAACTATACCCTGCTTTTAAAGCTTCATTATACAGTACTGCATCCTGCTCTACATTATTAATAATGTTTTCTTTTGCAATCTCTTCTCCCGTTTTATTGCCATTTTCTTCATCACTGGTTTCCCAATATGTGGTTCCATAAAACTGCTCATAAATTTGGCTATATAACGCACCTGTCTCTTCTTCAGAATATACATAATACATAATATCTGCCAACGTATATTGTTCATCATCTATAGTCACAATAACGTCCTGATCTTTTTTATCTTCTTTTTTAGATGTTTTTTTTGCATTATTGCCCTTTGTTGAACAACCTGACACGGTTCCAACAAGCATAATAGAAGCTAATGCGCAGACTGCTGTTCTTTTTAGAATATTCTTTTTCATCATTTCCTCCTTAGGTCACATCTTTTACTGAAACGAAAATTCCCTCATTGTATCTGTAAGTCCCTTCCATTTCTGATCTTTGTCTGAAATAATCAATTCCATGTCTTCTGTAATTGGCCATTCAACACCAATCTCCTTATCATTCCAAGCCAAACCACCTTCGTCATTTGGATGATAAAAATCTGTACACTTATAAACAAATTCTGCTTCGTCTGACAATACTAAAAATCCATGCGCAAAGCCTTCTGGAATATAGAACTGCTTTTTATTTTCTGCGGATAACTCTACTCCAAACCATTTTCCAAAAGTGGCAGATGATTTTCTCAAATCAACAGCAACGTCAAATACTGTACCACGAACTACACGAACTAATTTTCCTTGTGGAAAATTCTTCTGAAAATGCAATCCTCTTAAAACGCCTTTTGTAGACATAGATTGATTGTCCTGTACGAAAACCATATCAAGTCCAGCTTCCACAAAATCATTTTGATTATAAGTTTCCATAAAGAAACCTCTTTCATCCTTAAAAACGGTTGGCTCTATTACACACAAACCTTCTATCTCACATTTGGTAACTGTAATCTTTCCCATGAAATTATTCCTCGTTTCTCTTATTATTCTTCTATAATTGTCTAAATCCAACTAAGTCGAACTGAAACAATTATTTTTCCTCTTCCTCTAACAATAGCTTCACATAACGTGCTGTCGCATCCTGCCAGCTTGGAAGTTTATGAAAACCATTGGCTGTCAGTTTTTCCTTACTCATACGACTATTTGTTGGACGTTTTGCCTTAGAAGGAAATGCATCACTGCCTACTGGAGTGATTGGCACATCCAGTCCTGCCTGTTTGAAAATTTCACATGTAAAATCAAACCATGAGCAAAATCCTTCATTCGTTGCATGATAAATACCATAACGGTTTGTTTCCGCCATATCGCATAATAAAACAGCTAAATCCGCTGTATATGTTGGTGAACCAAATTGGTCATTGACTACTTTTACAGCCCCGTTGTTTCGACCTAAATGCAACATTGTTTTAACAAAGTTTTTACCATTGATACCAAATACCCAGGAAATACGCACAATATAATACTTTTCAAGATAACGTTGTACTTCTCGCTCTCCCAAAAATTTGGACATACCATATACGTTTAATGGTTCTGTCACCTTATCATCTGGTTCCCACGGACGTTCTCCCTGGCCATCAAACACATAATCTGTACTGATATAAATCATTTTTATATCCATCTTCTTACATGCCTTTGCAATATTGGCAGTTCCTTCTACATTTATTTTGTTGCAGATTCCAACATTGTCCTCAGCCGCATCTACTGCTGTATAAGCAGCGCAGTGAACAACTGCATCTACCATAGAATGGGTAATTACCATATCTACCGCATTTGCATCTGTAATATCCATATCTTCAATATCTACACCTATTGCTGTATGTCCTCGTTTTTCCAACTCTTTTACAACATCATATCCAAGTTGTCCTTTTACACCTGTTACCAATATTCTCATAATAACCTCTTTTCTATGTACTTATTTCTGAAATAAAGTACATCCTGTAAGAATCACTTATAAGCGGTTTCCGTACATTTTATCAAAATAGTTTGCATATTCCCCTGATAAAATATTTTGCCACCATTCCTTGTTGTCTAAATACCACTGGATTGTCTGTTTAATACCTGTATCAAATGTATACTGAGGTTTCCATCCCAATTCTGTCTCTAACTTTGTCGGATCAATCGCATAACGCAAATCATGTCCTGGACGATCTGTTACATATTTAATTAAGCTTTCTGGTTTATCCAACGCTTTTAAAATCGTCTTAACAACTTCTAAATTGGTTCTCTCGTTGTGTCCACCTACATTATAAACTTCTCCGACTGTTCCCTTATGAATAATTAAGTCGATTGCCTGACAATGGTCGGATACATGAAGCCAGTCACGTACATTTTCGCCTTTTCCATATACAGGAAGTTCTTCATCTGCTAATGCACGACTAATCATAAGTGGAATCAATTTTTCCGGAAAATGATATGGTCCATAATTATTGGAGCAACGTGAAATCGTAACTGGTAATCCAAATGTACGATAATATGCTAATACAAACAAATCTGCACTTGCTTTACTAGAACTATAAGGGCTAGATGTATGCAATGGTGTCTCTTCCGTAAAGAACAAATCTGGTCTGTCCAATGGCAAATCACCATATACTTCATCTGTAGATACCTGATGGTATCTCTTTACACCATATTCCTTTGAAGCATCTAATAAGACCTGTGTTCCCATAACATTTGTTTGGACAAAGATACCTGGATCTGTAATAGAGCGGTCTACATGACTTTCAGCAGCAAAGTTTACAACAATATCAAACTTCTCCTTTGCAAATAAATCCATAATAAAAGAGCGATCCGCAATATCTCCACGAACAAATTTGTAATTTGGCTTATTCTCAACAGGTTTACATGTTTCTAAATTTCCCGCATAAGTAAGTAAATCCAAATTCACAATATCATATTCAGGATATTTATTTACCATATGATGTACAAAATTTCCTCCAATAAAACCGGCTCCTCCAGTAACTAAAATCTTCATGTTCTCTATCCTTTCTTTTTATGCATTATGTTAAATCAAATATTTACCGTCAATCACATCTTTTAAATATGCACCATATTGATTTTTCTTGTATGTTTCATATATTTCTTCTAACTTTTCCTTAGAAATCCATCCATTCAAATAGGCGATTTCCTCTAAACATGCAATTTTTCTATGTTGATGTGTTTCTACTGTCCGAACAAAATTTGTTGCATCCACTAGCGACTCATGTGTACCAGTATCAAGCCAAGTAAATCCTTGTCCTAATAGAGAAACTTCTAATTCTCCTTTTTCCAGATAAATTTTGTTCAAGTCTGTAATTTCTAGTTCTCCTCTTGCTGATGGAGAAAGACTTTTTGCAAAATCTACTACACGATTGTCATAAAAATACAACCCCGTAACACAATAATTACTCTTTGGATGCTCTGGCTTTTCCTCTATGGAAATAGCTCGATTATTTTCATCAAACTCGACAATTCCAAATCGCTCCGGATCATCTACATAATACCCAAAAACGGTGGCACCTTTTTTCTTACTAGCGGCTGCCACTAAACGCTTCTTCAATCCATGACCATGGAAAATATTATCTCCAAGAACCATAGCTACGGTATCTCCACCAATAAAGTCCTCCGCAATAAGAAACGCCTGTGCCAATCCATCTGGCGATGACTGAATTTTGTATGTCAAATTAATACCAAACTGGTGTCCGTCACCAAGCAATGCCTCAAAACGCGCAGTATCATTTGGAGTTGAAATAATTAATATGTCGCGAATTCCCGCATCCATTAAAACGGATATCGGATAATAGATCATCGGTTTATCATAAATGGGCAACAACTGTTTTGATGTAACTGTTGTCAGTGGATATAAACGTGTTCCGCTTCCACCAGCCAATACAATTCCTTTCATATTCTATCTCCTTTTTTATTCTTTTGCATAATTATTTTTATTGTAGCATTATTATACACATAATTCAAGTTACAGTTCAAAGGAGTGCGTAGCATTAAACTTATGTACTACATGTTGTAGCCGCTTCTACACTATCCTATTCCCAATGCTTTCTTTGCAAGAGAATCTGCCAAATCGTTATAATAATCATCCGAATGTCCCTTCACTTTTACGAAATATATTTGTATTTTTTCCTGAATAGAATCAAAAAAAGCTTTGTAAGCTTTAGTCCCTTCTTTATTCGTTTTCCATTCTCCTAGGCACCATTTAGCAATGCCTTCGTAATCATGATAGATATATACTTCCTTGCAACCATGTTCCAACGCAAAACGCATGGCACATTCCGCCCCCTTTATTTCTCCCGCTACATTACGCATAGAAACCAAAGATTCATCCTCGACTTTTTCTGAAAAGCAATATTCTTTTCCATCAAAAGCAACCACAGCACCATATGAAAATTCTTTTGTACCATTATAATAACTTCCATCTACATATGCTACCGCAATATCTGTAGTTGGATTAGAAAGTACATCTTTCATATCTGGATATAAAGCATTTTTTGCATTTCCATTTTTTTTGTTTCCACTATTTTCTGCCCGTTTTTGTACCGATGTACTTTTCTTCTCGCTATTTGCTCCTATAAATTGCTCTGCCTCCTCCAAGGATAAAAAACTTTTATAGGTTGCACCAGAAAAACCATCCACTTGTGCCTTACACTCCGCCCATGTCTTATATACTCCAGGCTTTCTTCCATTTTTTACTGCATAAAATTTTTTTGCCATCTTTTATCTCCATCTTCTATTTTCATTTTTAGAACCAAGCAAACGATTCTCTTTCACTCTCTATGTCTATGTTTTTCCTTATAAAAACCTATTTTATTTTTACTTTCAATGCTTGCTACATCCTCACATAGACTTTTATAGATTTTACTTTATAGAGTAAAAAAGGACATTGGTACGTGTCACCATGTCCCTTTTATCTATTTCATTTTCGTTTACTAACTATGCATTGTAGCCCTTTGGATTTTTAGACTGCCATCTCCAAGAATCTTCACACATTTTATCAATTCCACGTTCCGCTTTCCAGCCTAATTCCTTTTCTGCTTTTGTAGGGTCAGAATAACAAATTGCCGCATCCCCAGGTCTTCTTTCTACAATCTTGTATGGCAATGTCTTACCACATGCTTTTTCGAAGTTATGAATAATATCCAATACACTATATCCAATTCCTGTTCCAAGATTATATGTAACAATGCCTGGATTTGTTGCCAATTTTTCCAAAGCCTTAATATGTCCAATTGCCAAATCTACAACATGGATATAATCACGTACTCCAGTTCCATCTGGTGTGTCATAATCGTCTCCAAACACATTGATACATTCTAACTCTCCAACTGCCACTTTTGCAACATATGGAAGCAAATTGTTTGGAATTCCCTGTGGGTCTTCTCCGATTTCGCCACTTTCATGGGCTCCAATCGGATTAAAATAACGAAGCAGCGCAATATTCCATGTAGAATCTGCTGCATAAATATCACGAAGCATATCCTCAATGACAAGTTTTGTTCTTCCGTATGGGTTTAAAACAGAAAGCGGTGCATCTTCTGTAATTGGCACAGTTTTCGGAATTCCATATACAGTTGCAGAAGAACTAAATACAAGATTTTTGCATCCTGTACGTTCCATCACTTTTAAAAGATTAATGGTTCCCGTAAAATTGTTATCAAAGTATTTTAACGGCTCACGACAACTTTCACCAACTGCCTTCAATCCAGCAAAATGAATTACTGCATCTGGTTTTTCTTTTTTGAAGATTTCTTCCATACCAGCTTCGTTACGGATATCTTCTTTATAAAACGTCACAGGCTTACCTGTAATCTTTTCTACTCGCTTTAAAGCTTCTTCACTGGCATTATAAAGATTATCCAAAACTACAACTTCATATCCAGCCTGTAATAATTCCACATCTGTATGACTGGCAATAAAACCAGCTCCTCCGGTCACTAATACTTTCATTTCATCACCTACATAACATAATATGCCCTTTCCTATTCATTTTGTAACTGTTCTGGCAGAAAATAAGGAATTGCGATTTAACACAATCACATTACTTTCCACTAAATTTAAACCCATAATACCATAGAACGAACCAGAAAGCAAGTTTGCTCCTATCTACTTTCCTCTCAACTCTTTCAATGCAGCTTTCTTATCTGCGCTACGCATAAACGTTTCACCTATTAAAACAGCATTTGTGCCATTTTCTCTAAGCTTTTGAATATCCGCAGCTGTCTTAATACCACTTTCAGAAATGAAAACAATATCTTCTGGCACCATTTTTCGATATCTGGCACTATTATTAATATCAACCGTAAATGTACGCAAATCTCGATTATTTACGCCTATTATCTTCGCTCCAGATTCTAAAGCCATTTTAACTTCTTCTTCGTCATGTGCTTCTACAATCGCTGACAAACCAAGCGAATGTGCTAAATCTAAATATTTTTTCAGCGTAGGCAAATCCAAAATGGCACAAATAAGAAGTACACAACTGGCTCCAATTGTTTTCGCCTCATAAATCATATATTCATCAACCGTAAAATCTTTTCGCAATACTGGGATTGTGACATTTTTCACAATTTCCTCTAAATATTCATTCTTGCCCTGAAAATTGTAAGGCTCTGTAAGAACGGAAATCGCCGCTGCACCAGCCTCCTCATATTCTTTGGCAATCTCCACATAAGGAAAATCTGGTGCTATCAGTCCTTTGGATGGAGATGCTTTCTTTACTTCACAAATAAAAGAAATATCTTCCTGTTGTAATGCTTTTAGAAAAGGGAAACCTGTATTGGCATCCATCTCCAACGCTTTTGTCTTTATTTCCTCTAAGGAAATCTTCTTTTTCTGTTCTGCCACACGCACTTTCGTGCGTTCTGCAATTTCTTCTAAAATCATGTTATCTCTCCATTTCCTTAGGCATTTGTTGCAGCAATAAACTTTTCTAACTGTTCCTTTGCCTTTCCGCTGTCAATTGCTTCTTGTGCCAATGCAATTCCTTCCTCTATTGTGATTTGGTTTGTAATATGAAGCGCTGCTGCCGCATTGATTACTACTGCATCTCTTTTCGGACCTTTTTCACCATCTAAAATTGCTTTTGCGATCGCAGCATTTTCAGTTGGAGTTCCTCCTACTAAGTCTTCTTTTTTACACAAAGAGAAACCATATTTTTCAGGATCTAATGTATATTCCTCAAATTTTCCGTCGGTAAACTCACATACTGTCGTTGTAGCACTCATAGAAATTTCATCCAAACAATCGTTTCCATATACTACCATACCTCTTTTTACACCTAAATTAGAAAGAACGGTTGCCAATGGTTTTACAAGGGACTCATCATACACTCCCAACAACTGTAAATTTGCTTTTGCAGGATTTGCAAGAGGTCCTAATAAATTAAATACAGTCGGTATCTTAATTTCCTTTCGCACCGCACCTACAAATCGCATTGCTGTATGATATTTTTGAGCAAAAAGGAAACAGAGTCCAAAATCTTCCAAACAAGAAGCACTTACCTTCTCATCTGCCATTAAATTTACACCTAACTCTTCTAATACATCCGCAGTACCACACTTACTAGATGCCGCACGATTTCCATGTTTTGCAACTTTTGCACCAACGCTGGATGCCACAACAGATGCCAAAGTAGAAATATTAAAGGTTCCGGCACAATCTCCACCTGTACCTACAATATCAATTACTTCTGGAACATCATAAGAAAATACGCCACAATGTTTACGCATAATTGCCGCACAAGCTGTTATCTCGTCAATCGTTTCACCTTTCATATGCATAGCTGTTAAAAAGGCTGCCTTTTGTGCGTCTGTAGCCTTTCCACTCATAATTTCATCCATTACGTCTGCTGCAATGTCATATGTTAAATTTTCATTTTTTACTAATTTTGCAATCGCTTCTTGAATCATATCTATATCCTCCTATACATTCCACAATACATGTTATAATTATTTTATCTCAAAGAAATTTCTAAGCATTTGCATGCCATCTGGTGTCATAATTGATTCTGGATGAAATTGTAAGCCATAAATTTCATACTCTTTATGTTTTACAGCCATAATTTCTCCATCCGCTGTCTCTGCAATCACCTGTAAACATTCTGGAAAATTTTCTTCTAATGCAGCAAGAGAATGATAACGAGCCACTTTTACATCAGGGGCAATTCCTTTAAAAATATCTGCGTTGGTATCCAATTTTGCTATAGACTGTTTTCCATGCATTAACTGCTTTGCATAAGAAACCGTAGCACCAAATACCTCACAAATTGCCTGATGTCCTAAACATACACCTAAAATAGGAACTTTTCCTTTAAAATATCGAATCACGTCTTCACAAATACCAGCATCACTTGGCTTTCCAGGTCCTGGTGACAATAAAATATGACTTGGATTCATTTCTTCTATTTCCTGACAAGTACAAGCATCATTTCGAATTACCTTTATATCAGGATTTATCGTACCTACATATTGAAAAAGATTGTAAGAAAAACTATCATAATTATCTATTAAAAGTATCATATTATTCTTCCTCCTTTCCCATAGCAGATGCCTGTTCTACTGCATTTAACACTGCACGAGCCTTATTTAAGCATTCCTGAAATTCGCTTTCAGGAACAGAATCTGCTACAATACCTGCACCAGAACGAACCATTATCTTATCTTTTACTTTGTAGGCAATACGAATTGCAATACAAGTATCCAAATTTCCTGCAAAATCGATATATCCAATGGCCCCTCCATAAATGCCGCGTTTATTATCTTCTAACTCATTGATAATCTCACAAGCACGTATCTTTGGAGCACCTGATAATGTTCCTGCCGGCAATACTGCATCTACCGCATCAATTGTTTTACAATCGTCACGAAGTTCTCCCTCTACGGTTGAGCCAATATGCATAACATGTGAATAGCGTTCAATCTGCATGTATTTCTCCAATTTTACAGAACCAAATTTACTGATTTTTCCTAAATCATTTCGTCCCAAATCCACTAGCATGTTATGTTCTGCACACTCTTTTGGATCTGCTAATAAGCCGCGTTCCAATTCTAAATCTTCTTCTTTTGATTTTCCTCTTGGTCTGGTTCCTGCTAATGGAAATGTCAAAAGTTTTTTATCTTCTAATTTAACCAAAGTTTCTGGAGAAGCTCCCGCAACCTCAATGGCATCTCCACTAAAATAAAACATATATGGTGAAGGATTTAAGGTACGCAGTACACGATATACGTCAAACAAACTTCCTTCAAAATCCGCGGCCAAGCGGTTGGACAAAACGACCTGAAAAATATCTCCTTCTTTAATATATTTCTTTGCCTTCTCTACCATTTTGCAATATTGCTCCTTATCAAACAATGGCTTAAATTCAGATTTCAAGTTTGCAGTTGGAATTTCTGCTTTCTCCCCATGTCTAATAATATCTTTTAATTCCTCAATATCCTTAACTGCTTGCTCATAACTATGTTCCAAATCTTCTGCGGATGCATTTACAATTAGGATAATTTTTTTCTTAATGTTATCATAGGCAATTACCTTATCAAAAAGCATTACATCTACATCCTGGAAACCATCTTCATCCTTTGCATCCAATTTTAATTTTGGTTCACTATATTTTAAGTAGTCATAGGAAAAATAGCCTACAAAACCGCCTGTAAAAGTAGGAAATCCATCAATCTTAGGGCTTTTATAATCCTTCAATATTTCTGTTATAAATTCACCTGGATGCATCTCTTTTACTTCCCTAAGCACTTTTCCATCCATATCTTTCATTGTAAGAATTCCATTTGTACAAGTTACATCATATTTTGGATTAAATCCCAAAAACGTATAGCGGCTCATAAATGCCTGTTCCTCTACACTTTCTAATATATAACAATGCTCACTTTTCGCCTTCAATTTGCGAAGCACCTCTATTGGTGTAATCAAATCCGAAAAAATTTCGCTTGCAACAGGAATCATTTTGTAACCATCTTTTGCATATTGTTTTGCTTCTTCTAAACTAGGTATTGCCATCTAAAACACTCCTTTTAAAACAAAAAACCCGCCCTTAATAAAATATTAAGGACGGGTAAATATTCACTCGCGGTACCACCTTTTTTGATGCAACTGCATCCACTCATAATGTACTGACATACACAATCGAATATAACGGTTCGATACACCGTCGGGTATTACTAAGCATCTGCTGTTCTTCCCGCCCTTATGAGTCCATTCACTAAAAACCTGTTTGCCGCAATCACACCATTTTGCGACTCTCTGAAATTCATCTGTCTTTCGCTACTTCTCTCAATCACTGGTTTCATTTATTAAAGCCATTTTACTCCCATCAAATGAAAATGTCAACTGTTTTTATCCTTATGCTGATTTGGATCATTTTATAACCAAAATAGGATTAATGTAATTCTTTTTGCGCCATTTCTAAAGCGGCTGCAATTACCGCATCCATGTCATAATATTTATATTCGCCTAATCTACCACCAAAAATAACCTTTTGCTCCTTGTCTGCAAAGTTTCGATACTCTGCATATCTAGCACTATTTTTTTCGTCATTCACTGGATAGTATGGTTCGTCTCCCTGTTTCCATTCGGAAGAATATTCGCGACTGATAATCGTTTTTGGAATATCCTTACCTGCTGCATCTTTTCCAAATTCAAACCACTTATGCTCAATAATTCTTGTCCATGGTGTCTCTGCATCTGTATAATTTACTGCTGCATTTCCCTGAAAATTAGGAATATCAAGGATTTCATTTTCAAATCTTACTGAACGGTACTCTAAAGTTCCAAGCTTGTAGTCAAAATATGCATCAATAGCCCCTGTGTAAACTACCTTGGAAGCCATTGCATCATATTCACTCTTGTTATCAAAATAATCAACTCCAAGTTTTACATCAATGCCCTCAAGCATATTTTCAACCATCTTGGTATATCCACCTACCGGAATCCCCTGATAAAGTGCATTAAAATAATTATTATCAAAAGTAAGTCGAACCGGCAATCTCTTAATAATGAAAGAAGGAAGTTTATCGCAAGGTCTTCCCCACTGCTTCATTGTGTAACCCTTAATCAACTTTTCATAAATATCGGTTCCTACCAAAGAAATAGCCTGTTCTTCCAAATTCTTAGGTTCAGTAATTCCAGCCTGTTTCTTCTGCTCCTCAATCTTTGCCTGCGCTTCACTTGGTGTAACAACTCCCCACATCTTGTTGAAAGTATACATATTAAAAGGCAAGCTAAAAAGTTCCCCCTTATAATTTGCTACCGGTGAATTAGTAAATCTGTTAAATTCAGCAAACCGATTAACAAAATTCCAAACTTTCTTATTATTAGTATGGAAAATATGTGCCCCATACTTATGTACATTGATGCCTTCAATCTTCTCCGTGAAAACATTTCCTGCAATATTAGGTCTTTTATCAATAACCAAAACAGACTTTCCCTGAGCCTTGGCCTGATTAGCAAAAACTGCTCCATACAAACCTGCTCCAACTACTAAATAATCGTACATACTACTATTTTGCAATATCCATAATGCCACTCCCAATAATACCTATGAATACTGCCTGCTCCTTTCCCTACCTAGCCCCAAATGAATCGCATTGTAAGCCAGTCCTTTTCATATTTACTGTAGTTTACTATATAATTCATTTGAAATAGTGTCAAGCCTACTTTCTTAA
>OGOC01000353.1_pt1 | contig 47419 bp, 15 predicted proteins | sample 1552561 | NCBI WGS metagenome assembly OGOC01 (sample SAMEA2580148, study PRJEB22360) | human gut metagenome | biome: human gut; feature: human-associated habitat; material: faeces | place: Denmark | collected 2008/2010
TTGTAATTTTCCAAAAGGTAACGGTATAAATATATATTTTTAAGACCGTAAAAGCGGCTTTAGCCCGTTCCGGTCTTAAAAATATATATTTATACCGTTACCGCCTAAGTAAAATGCCGATTTTCCGCTGATTTTTAATCTACTCTAATAGGCGGATGTAAAAATTTGTTAACATCGGTTAAAATAAATTAGATATTCTAGCAAAAAAAATTTTTTCGGAACTTTAAGCAATATGCTCCCGATAAAAATTGTATGTTAGGTGGCAAAAAGAGAGATACAGGAGAGCAAATGGTCGATAATCGCTCAGCAGGATTTTTTGGAATTGGTGGCAGCTTTAATTTTAAAAGCGGCGACATATCCGGTACTGCGGCTAAAACTGCTGATGACAGGCAATCAAACGGCACAGATTATTTTGATACCAGACGCGACGGTGAAGCCTTGGAAGGACAAATGAACAATTCTCCCTACGTTGACCGCAGCGCCCAGCTCAACGCTACTTTGAACTCTCTTGCTATGATGAATGTTGCTAATTTGATTAAAAAAGCTAACCAAAAATCCAAAAAAGCGGACGAAGATTCTGAAGAAAAATCGGATTTGGACAAAATCCCCGTCTGGGAAGACTATCGCGACGAAAACGAGGATTTTCTTTACGTTGACTAGCTTTTGACTTAATATTAAATAACTATGACTTTTTTAGACAAAGCGAAAATTAAAATACTGTCAGGAAAAGGTGGAAATGGCGCTGTTGCCTGGCGTAGAGAAAAATATGTCGATAAAGGCGGGCCGGCAGGCGGTGATGGCGGACGCGGCGGTGATGTCTATTTTGTTGCGGATGAAAACATGACCACACTTATGGATTTTAAGTTCAAATCCATTTTTAAAGCTGAAAACGGTGAAAACGGACGCCCGAAATCCCAGCATGGGCATGGCGGAAAAGATTTGTATATAAAAGTTCCGCTGGGAACCGTTGTTAAAGACCCTGAAAATGACAAAACCATTGCTGATTTGACCCATCATGAACAAAAAGTTCTTGTTGCAAAAGGCGGACGCGGCGGACGCGGAAATTCACGCTTTGCGACCGCACAAAAACGCGCACCGCAGTTTTGCGAGCCCGGAGAGCCGGGGATTGAGCGTGAATTGGAGCTAGAGTTGAAGTTGATTGCAGATGTCGGGCTTCTTGGTATGCCTAATGCCGGAAAATCCACTTTGATTAGTGTAATCAGCGAAGCAAAGCCGAAAATTGCCGATTATCCTTTCACAACGCTTGTTCCTCACCTTGGTGTGGTCAAAAAGCCATCGGGCGACGGGTTTGTGGTCGCTGATATTCCGGGATTGATTGAGGGCGCCAGCGAGGGAACCGGTCTGGGACATGAATTTTTGCGCCATGTTGAGCGGTGCCGGTTTTTGATTCATGTTGTGGATATTACGCAGGAAGACCCTGTCGGGAACTACGAAAAAATCAACAGAGAACTCAAAAAACACTCCGAACGCCTTGCAAATCTTTATCAGGTCGTTGCTTTGAACAAAATTGACTCTGCGGATGAGGAAATTCGGCAGCTTTATTTGGAAAAATTCAAGGAATTTACGCCGGATGTTTTCATGATTTCTGCGGCAACAAAAGAAAATATTAAGCCGTTTATGGATTTTGTTATGCAAAAAGTCGATGAAATCCCGAAACCAGAGTTCAAAATCGACATTGAAGAAGATTTGGCGGCGATTGACAATGACGACAGTTCTTATGCTGTATATAAAATTGACAAAAATACCTACACTGTTGAGGGCGGCAAGATTATCAGGCTTGCGAATGTAACCGATACGAGGAATATCGACCAGTTGTACCGTTTTCAGAATATTCTTGCGTCAATGAATGTTTACGAGGCGCTAAAAGCTGCCGGAATCAAAGACGGCGACCTGGTTAAGATTAGTCATATTCAGTTTGAGTATTATGATTAGTGTTTTCCCTTGACCTTTGAATGATTATAAAAAATCCTGAAAAATCGACCAACGTTTTAATAGAAAGGAAATTTATTTTGGAAAGCGTAAAAGCGGCTTTAGCCCGTTCCGCTTTCCAAAATAAATTTCCTTTCTATTGAAACGCTTAAAACGTTTGAATCGCTAAAAACTCCAATCCAACCAAACCGAAAAATTAATTCTTCGCCAACTCATATTTAGAGCGCAGAACCTTTTTTAGAACATCTTTTGCCGCGTCAAGCTGGGGATCTTTGTCGTTTATGAAATCGTACTCCGTATAATCGACCTCATAATCGGGCGCAATGCCAGATTTGTTTATGTCATAACCCTTAGGCGTGAGGTATTTTGCGATTGTCAGGTTCATTCCGGTTGCGTTGGGCAGCGGGTAGATTTTTTGTATCATTCCTTTGCCGTAGGTGCGTTTTCCGACTAAAATCGCTTTTTTATTGTCTTTCAAAGCACCGCTCAGAATTTCCGATGCGCTTGCACTTGCCTCATCAATGAGAAGAACCACGGGTTTTGTGATTGCGTAGGGCTTTGTTTGGGCGTCAATATCCGATTTCTGATGATTTCTGTCAACAATACTGACAATGTGCCCCTCCGGCAGAAACATGTCGGCAATAAAAATAGCATTGGGCATCAAACCGCCGGCATTTCCGCGCAAATCAATAATCAAACCCGGGCATTTTTCGGTTTTTGTTAGCGCTTCAATGAACTCCGAACTCAAATCAGAACTTATAAAGCTTGAAATCTGGATATATCCGATATTCTGGTCGAGAACTTCGGCTTTTATGTTTTTAATTTTGATTTCTTCGCGGGGAATTACCGCTGTGAGCTTGTTTTTGCCTCTTAATATTTCAAGAGTGACCGATTTGCCCTCTTCGCCTCTTATCACGGAAGCTACATCGCTGACTGATTTTCCGGCTACATTGACGCCGTCAACTTTCATTATAATATCGCCGGCTTTGAGCCCTTTTTGCGCAGCAGGCGTGTCTTCTACGACACTTATTATGATGACTTTTCCGGATGCGGAGATGATGTTTACTCCGATTCCGACGATTTTTGCGTCAATATTTGTTGTTTGTTCAAGATATTCCTTTTCATCAAGAAATTTTGAATAAGGGTCATCAAGGCTTGCCAGCATTGAGTTTATAGCAACATAAGCATCCTCTTTTGTCTTGATTCTGTCAATATAATGCCTGTTCCAGCGCATCCAGTCCTGACCGTTGAGGGTCGGGTCGTAATATTTTGACTTTATAATTCGCCAGGTTTTTAAAAAAAGCCTTTTGGGGTCGGTTGTCTGGCGGTTTATCAAAAATTCCGAGTCCAAAAGCGTGCCCGGGCGTATGTTGTACTTTGTTTGTGCGGAGAGATAATTGAAAAGCACAAGGCTCGCAACAAAAATTATTAAGAGGTAAAGAATTTTTTTATACATGTTTAATCTTATGTTCAATAACAATTTATATTTTAATTTAATATCCAAAAAATAATAATAGCAATATGGAAATCCAGCAGTACGGTTTTTAGCTTTTAGGCTCTTTTCCTTTTGACAAAAGTCTGTAACCGCCCCCGTAAATAGTTTCTATGTAATCTTTTCCGTTAGAAATTTTCTTAATTTTTGAGCGAAGATGACGGATATGTACACGGATTGTTTCCACATCGTCTTCCGGCGCGTATCCCCAGATTTCCTGAAGAAATTTTGCCGAAGAAACCATGTTTTCGTGGTTTTGTACAAGCAAATTCAGAATATCAAACTCAATAGGCGTAAGTTTTACAGTTTTGTCGAGAATTTTTACCGAATAAGACTCCGGAAGCAGCGTGATATCGCCCACAGTCAAAATTTCTTTTGTTGCAAGGGATTCAGGGATTGCGTCGGAGCGTTTTAAAAGCGCCCTGACCCTGACGCGCAATTCCTCCATTTCAAAAGGCTTTACAAGGTAATCATCTACCCCGATATCAAAGCCTTTAACCTTATCCTGCACCATTGAAAGGGCGGTAAGCATTAGAATGGGGATGTTTTTAGTTTCAGGGTTCTCGCGGATTCTTTTTGCGACTGTAAAACCGTCAACTTCGGGCATCATAACATCAAGAATGACCAGATCAGGCAATTCCTGCTTCACAAGGGCAAATCCCTCGATTCCGTTTTTTGCTGTAATTACTGGATAGCCGAAAAGTTCAAGATTTATCTTCAAAAGCTCATTTATTGCTTCATCGTCATCAATAACAAGAATTTTGTTCATCAGTTTTACTTACTCCGTTCGCAGGTAGATATTTTTGTAAAAAAAGTTAACATATTAATAAATGCTTTTTTGTCTAAAACGTCCTTATATCCTGTAATTATAATATACAAAAAAAAGAAATTGTCTGTCAGAATATTTAGAAAGTTTAAGACAAAGTGGCAAAAATAAATTTTTTTTGATTTTTATAGTATTATGTTTTTAATTGTAAAATCTACACATAATCGTTTTAGAACGTAGCAAAGGAGATACCGAATTGGCAAAATCTATCACTGCTGAAAACATTGAAACAAAAATTTCCGCACCGAAATACCTCGGACACCATGTGCTTGCCGAGTTTTTTGAATGTGATCCTAATATTTTGAACAACGCTGAAAAAATCGAAAAACTTATGATTGACGCAGCTCTTGAATGCGGAGCAACAATTGTTCAAAAATGTTTCCATATGTTTAGCCCGCACGGAGTGAGCGGTGTTGTTATTATTGCCGAAAGCCACCTTGCTATCCACACCTGGCCAGAACTCGGCTACGCTGCTGTTGACCTTTTCACCTGCGGTGAAAAATGTGACCCCAAAGTTGCTTATGAATTTTTGAAAAAAGCTTTTTATTCTAATAAAGCTTCTTTCTCTGAGCTCAGAAGAGGAAAGTTGGACGAAATTACCTCAAAAGTCGAAGAAATTCCTTTTGAAGTTTCAAACCAGTTCTAAGTTCAAAAAATTATAATAAATTTCATCAAAACTGTCCGAGAAAAATTCGTGATAAGGAACGAAGTGACGTGAACGAATTTTTTGAGTGACGATTAGAAAAGGTGAGCCTTGGGCGGTTCGCACTCTGCCGAACAAAACGATTGAGTATCGTTTTGTGAGAGGTAAGAATCGACTAAGGCGACACTAGATTAGACGCCTTTATTCAAAGGCGTTTTTTGTGCAATTGTAACAAAATATAAATCATACATACGGATGAGGTTTAGAATTTGGAAAAGTGGGTATTATAAATATATAAGGCTGAAAATACCGAGGTTGAATGAGTTTACCTGTCAGAAATAAGTTAGGATTAGTATCGCTTGCCGTGCTTTTCGCAACCGGCGGGAGTGCTTGTGCTGCGGAATATGACATCGACAGTTTTTCAGGCTCTGATTCCAGCCTCAAAGACCACAATCCCGCTATTTCTGACGGGGATTTTCTGCATATTCGAAATGACCTCACTGCGGACAAAAATATCCAGACTCTCGGCTCAATTACACTTGACGCGGCAAACCACATAATCAGCGGAAACTCGCTACATTCAGGCTTTGAAACATCATCAACAGAAACGCTCAACATCTGGAATTTTAAGGATATTTCCGGTTTTACTGCACAAAACGGCGCGGCGCTTAACAATGCTGGAACAACGAACATTAAAAACAGCACATTTTCTAACAACTCTGCGGCTGAAAAAGGCGGTGCAATCTATAATAGCGGCATTTTAAACATCACCTCGGAAAACGGCATCACTTCATTCAAATCCAACACCGCAAACGGCGCCTCAAACGCCCTCTACAACGAGGGAACAGTCAATATCAATTCGGGTAAATACGGGTATGTGAAATTTGATGACAAAATAGCCTCTTCTGACACCTCAAAAAACATTAATATCAACAACGATGGGTTAACGCTCGGCACGGTAATTTTAAATGATTCGGTTGAAAATTCTACCGTAAACCTCGGCGGCGGGACTTTAAAACTCGGTTACAATTCTCAAAATTCAGCAGTAAATTATTTTGAAAACTCAAAACTTAATATCACTGGTGGCACTTTGCATTCAGCAAATGCCGAAATAGTATCTATTTCGCTGTCGGATTTGTCCGCGACAAATCCGACAAACATACTCTTTGACACGAATTTAAAAACCGGCGAATCAGACAGCTTTGCCGTAGAAAATCCTGTTGCAAACGGCACTGTTTTTAACGTTAAAGGGATTAATATTATAGAAGATATGCCCGATAGCGCTGATTCGGCGGAGTTTACGCTGTTTAAAAATGCAAATTCTCCTGCAATCAACGTCGCTGACTACAAAACCTACACAAACAACCAGACTTACGAATTCAGCAATTCTGATGTTGCCGGAGTTTTAAAAGCCCAAAAATTGACGCAGAATGTCTACGATTTGCCTGGAACTATAACCGCAGAAGATGCGTTGAGGATTTATTATAACTTTGACGCGCCTGTTGAAATTGATGCTGATTTGGGCACAATGGGCGGCGATGGAGCGTCGGTTTATGTTTTTGGCAATGACGGTGCAATAAACGGAAATTCCCATGAGGGCGTGACTATCGGTGCGGGACAGACTTTTTCCACTGCAAATGCCGGAATATTCAATCTTACGGAAGCTGAAAATCAGCTCAACCCGCCAACGGGCGCAATTCTGGGGCCTGATGGAAAATATTATGTATTAGACGTGGAAAATAGGGGTTGGAGCGGGTTTAAAACTCTGTTTAAAAATTCCGGTGACCTGAACATCAAAAACAGCGTTATTTCTGATTCAAATAATACAATTCAGACCATAAACAATTCGGGCAATTTAAATATCAAAGATTCACTTTTTCTTAATAACAGCGGAATAATTTATTCCACAGGAACTGCCAATATCGAAAATCTGGTATTTTCAGGACGCAGCAACGGTCTCATTGCAGTCGCGAGCGGTACAGCAAATCTGAAAAATGTATCTGTTACCGGCTATGTTTCTGGAACGGCACTTTCTGTCGGGGAAACAGGTGTTTTGAATGCCGAAAATGTTGCGTTATATATGGATCCGTCGGTATCGACGTCATATTGGGCTCTAAGCAACCTCGGTACTGCTTCATTTAAAGATTCTGTGTTTGTAAATGCCGGTGTAATCAAAAATGAGGGCGATTTAATCTTCAAAAACTCCACACTTAAAGCCACGGGCAGCTTCACAAACTCGGGCAATCTGGCTTTTGAAAACTCGTCACTTTCAGACGGGAAAACAATCAAAAACTCGGCAGGGGCAGAGTTGGGCTTAGATGGAGTCAGAATAACAAACTTTGAAAATAATGAGCCTGAATCTGATGTATATAATGGTGTTGTTCTCAAGAATGATGGTGTTGTAAGGATTAATAATTCTGAAATCAACGCGGGAACTACTTCCGATGTTAAATATGATAAAGCTGTATATGGCGGTGTTCTTTATAATGCCGGTGAAATGTCTATAAATAAAACTGTATTCACAAATAATGCTCTCAATGCGGGAGCTGTCTCAACGTATGGAGGTGTAATATATAATTCCGGCGACCAAACAATCACTGACAGCATTTTTACCGGAAATATACTGGAAAGTACCAATACTCAATACGGCTTTTTATATAATACAAACGGAAAAATGACAATCTCGGGCAGTGTATTTAGTAATAATAAGTCAGAAACTGTATTTTCAGCAGGAAGCAGCGCTACTTACGGAGGTATTATTCGTAATGATAGAGGAAGTCTTGAAATAAATGAATCTGCTTTTAGTGATAATGTTTTTTCCAAACGCACTATTTCCGGAGGTATTTTATCTTCTTTTACCGGTTCGCTTGATATAACAAACAGTTCTTTTATGAATAATAATACGGTTTCCGGTAGTACTCTCGCGGGCGGGGTTATAGATTTTCGTAATTCAAGTTCATCTGATAAGACAGAATTGAGAGTAACCAACTCGTTATTTGCCGGCAATATGGCAACAGCAGATACCAACCTTTATGGTGGCGTTGTTTATTTATCATTTGGCAAAGCGACATTCATTGATTCTTCGTTCATAAACAATGCAGCCATTGCCCAGAATGCAAAAGGTGCTGCTATTCATACCGGCGTCGGGGATGTGACTGTTTTATCGCAGAATAAAGATGTAATTTTTGAGGGAAACTACACGGCTGTAAGCAGTGATGCCGAAAAAGTTTCAAATGCTATTTATAATTTAAATCAAAACATGACTTTTAATGCGGTTTCAAAAAATATCATCTTTAACGATAGAATTACCGGCTCTGGATATATTTATATTAACAAATCTGACGATATTGACTATAACGGAACGATTGAACTCAACGAAGATATGTCAGGCTTTACCGGCGATGTAAATATCTACAACGGAACCGTGCGCCTTGGTGAAAACAGAATAAACACATACGGACAGGCTGTTACTCCGAAGTTTTTTAACGAAAGCCGTTTGAACCTCGCAGGCGGAAAGATTGATTTGCGCAATAATAAAATAGATACCGTTTCTGTTGAGAGTTTTGCGGGCACAAACGGCGAAGTCGTCTTTGATGTTGACCTTGAAACAGGCGAAAACGACAAAATCAATGTTACAGGCGCCGCATCCACATCCAGCTCTATAAACATCAATTCGCTCAACATCCTCAAAGATACAACCGATGCAGCGAAAACAATTACATTATCCGATAAAATAGCTCTTGTTCTCGGTGCGGATTACACTTATACGAACGCAAATCGCTATCAGCTCTCCACACCTGCAAAAGGTCAGCTTAAACTGATAAACTGGAATGAAGAAAAAGCCGTTGTTTATACCCTCGACGACCTCAAAGCCACCAATATTTCTCCGATTATCTGGGAAATGCAGGCGGATGAAGTTCTTGCGGCGAAATTCCCCTCGCTTTCCCAAACAGATATAACAATCAACGCAAACGGTCATTCTCTGGACGGAAATGCAACAAATAATTACTGGATTGAAACAACTGCTGCACAAAATATGACTTTTAACGATTTCGGCTCATATACGAAAACGCTTGCCGATTCTACAACCGACGGCGCAATCCTTTTTGCTGACGGAAATTACTACACCCTCACCGTAACCAACGGAGGGCTCACAAACTTTAGTAATTCAACCGGCAGCAACACAACGGTGCTGAACAATGCCGGAACCGTAAATATCAATAACAGTGTGATTTCCGCCAATAATAATATCGTTTCGGACAGCCATTTTGCCTATCCGTGGGGCGGTGCAATTTATAATACCGGAAAAATGAATATTTCAGATTCATTTTTCTGCTCTAATATGGCGTCACACCCGAAGGAACCTGATTCAGCCTATGTTTATGGCGGGGCAATTTACAACAACAACGGAAAACAAACAATCACGAACAGTATTTTTGCCAATAACAGCGCTTATTCATACTCGAACGAGGCATGGGGCGGTGCAATTGCGAATATGGGTGCAGATGCCGAACAAGTCATAAAAGACAGCATTTTTAGCGGAAACTCGGTTAGTACAAAGGATGACTATTCTTCGACCTATTATTCTTCAGACGGTAACTCTTACGGTGGCGCAATTTCTAACAGGATGGGTACGCAAACCATAACAAACTCAATATTTACGAATAATTCCGTTGATTCTACCGATAGCTGGGCAAACGGTGGTGCGGTTTACAATTATCAAGGTACTCAGACAATATCCGGCAGTATTTTCAAAAACAACAGCGCTACTTCCACATATAATGCATACGGCGGCGCTGTTTATAATGACGGCAGCGGTGCAACTGTGGCGACGCAGCTGATTACAGACAGCGTATTTGTTGGCAATATTGCATCTCACAGTGGCGGTGCTGTATTTAATCGAATAGGCAATCAGTTGATAGATAATAGCTTATTTGACGGGAACAAAGTTGTTTCTAATGGCTATGCATATGGCGGCGCTGTAGGAAATGACTCAGGTTCTTATACTGATAGAGTACAAATTATAAACAACAGTATTTTCGTTAATAACACTGCTTCCTCGACTTACAGCGCAAATTATACAGTAGAGGGCGGTGCTATAAGGAATAATAGCGGCTGGCAGGTAATAACGGATTCACAGTTTATAAATAACGGCGCAATTTGTTCAAGTTCAAGCGGCGGTGCCTTTGGCGGAGGGATTTTTATCGGAAACGGTACAACTACAACTTTAGTTGCGCAGGACAAAGATATTCTTTTTGAGGGCAACTATGTTTCGTCGAAAGGCAGTGAAACAAAGACCCCCGATGCAATATATATGTACGATAACTCTAATGCAGTTCTGAATCTCAATGCGTCGGCAGGGCGTTCGATAATTTTTAACGACAGGATAAGCAGCTATTCCTCTCTCGCTGCAATACATATAAATAATACCGGCACATGGAACAATTCAACCGATATTTTTGCAGATCGCTCCGGCAGCAACAATATCCCGGTTTCTGCGGGCACTACCGGCACAATAGTGCTCAATGAAGACATGTCGGGATATCGCGGTAATGTTTATATCTACGGCGGCACCGTAAAAGTCGGCTGGGACAGAACAAACACCTATGGTCAGGCAGTTACGCCAAAGTTCTTCAATTCCGGCTATACAAACATAGCAGCAGCCGCAACTGTTGATCTGGTAAACGGAAAAGCAACAGATTCTATTACCAAGGTAGTCGGCAACGGCTCGCTTCTCATAGATGTAGATCCGGCAGCCGGCATAACTGACAATTTTTCTTTATATCGGGTAGCACAGGACTGTCTAATCCTGAAAGGCATAAATTTTCTTTCTGATGTTGACGGGGAATCAGCTTCATTAACAGTGGGTTCCGGAGCCGGCAGTTTTGTTCCTTTTAAGCTCGACTATACAAATATCTATACTAACGGCAATTCTTATGCCCTTTCCACCACGAACGGCAAAATCTTGACAATTACCAGGACATCCACTTTTGATTCTTTCCAGGATGCCTTTAAGTCAGATGGTGCAAACAAATATTTCAACTTCTCCGCCAATGAATATTTTGGTAATAGCAGTGAGGAGATTTATTGCGGAAATCTCGGCGGAAAATCACTTGTTGTTGACGGAAACGGCTTCATGTTGGCGAAAAGCGCTTATAACAATAATTATCTGGGTATGGTTGTTGATGACGGTCAGGAACTTTCTCTCAATTATCTGGGTAAGTTCACAAAAACAGAAACTTCTTCTTCTAGCGGAATGCTTTTCCCTGACGGGAAATACTATACAGTACAAACAAATAATATGTATGGTATAGCCTCCTCTCGTGCGGTTGGTGAGTATTTGGACTATTCAGTACTGAAAAACGCCGGAACAACAAGCATTACGAATTCGTATTTTGAGCAAAATGCCATACAAAACACATATTTTGTTGAAACCGGCGGCGTAATATTGAATTCCGGCGGAAATCTGACAGTTTCTGATTCATTCTTTAGTAATAATGCTGTATATTCTACTAATGGTTATATTCGGGGTGGTGTTTTCGCCAATGTAAACGGAACGCTCAATATTAAAAACTCGATTTTTAGTGGAAATTTACTTTCAAATCCTAACAGTGGCTCATCCGCAGAAGGCGGTGTTGTATACAATACTACCGGCGGCATATTGAATATTGATAATTCCGTTTTTTACAAAAATTATGCAAGCTCTTCAACTTCTTCAAGCAGCGCGATGGCTGCCGGAGTAATATATATTACGGACGGACAAATGCGCATAACTAACAGCGTCTTTGACAGCAATTATTCAAGTGGCTATAACGTTAGAGGTCAGGCTATTTATAGCGACTCCGCACTGGAGCAGGAAATTATTAATACTGTATTCGCTTCTAACGGTATTACCAGTGGCCGCTCCACCTATGGTAGTGGCGGGGCAATTTATGTGAATAGCAATAATTTCTCAATTACCGGCAGCACTTTTAAGCAAAATATCCTCACCACATCGAATAGTGGTGCTGGTGGTGCGATGTTCACCAATGGAAATATTTCAATTGTTGATTCTGTGTTTGACAGTAACCGGATTGAATCTTCATCTGTTGCCGCGGGCGGCGCTATTTTTAACAATGGAGTTCTGCAAATCAAAGGTTCTGAATTTATAAATAATACTATTTCCGCTTATGACAATGGATATGGCGGTGCTTTTCGTAACAACGGAACATTAATAATCGATGACACTCTTTTCAGCGGCAATTTGGTATCCTCCACTAAGGCTTCGACCGGTGTAATATATGGCGGCGCGATATATGCCGGAAACGACAGTGTAACAATAGCAACCGATTCACAGTTTGTGAATAACGCTGCAGCCGGCAAAGATAACAGCCTTGGCGGAGCGTATTACGGGAAGAATGGTTCGAAACTTACTCTTATTGCAAAAGACAAGGATGTGCTGTTCGATGGGAACTATTATGCAACTTATACGACAAGCAACGCGACAAAAGTTTCCAATGGGATTTATCTCGCTGAAAAAACTCAATTGAACCTCAATGCCGGCGAACATAATATTATTTTTAACGACAGCATTCAGGCCGCAACCACTGCGGTTATAAATATCAACGCAGCGGGCACATGGGATGATGCAGCTAATCCGACCGCGCCTGACGGCAATTATATCCCCACATGGGCGCCTACGACGGGCACAATCGAGCTCAATTACGGTATGAGCAGCGCACTGGGCGACCTCAACATCTACGGCGGTACGGTTAAGCTCGGATGGAATGCTGATTTCTTTGGTACTGCGTCGAGTACCCTCAATTTTGCTGGCGGAACGATTGATTTGGTAAACGGGAAGAATGACGGGATTAAAGCGGGCACATTTACGGGCTCGGGCGGAACTTTGATTATGGACGCCGACCTTTCTAATTCAACAAACGACAAATTCACCATAACAACCCTCACCGACGGCTCAAAAATCGCAATTGGCGGGCTAAACCTCACAAAAGACACCACAGGCACCACTGCAACAATCACTGTTGCCACAAAACCGCTCGAGCTCGATTTGCTTTACAACAAAATTTTCACAACAAATAAATTATACGAAATGTCCTCGCCTGAAGCGGGTAAGATTCAGTTTGATGTTGCGCAAGTCGGCTATAAAAACGTTACGGAAGCCTACAAGGCAGTAAGTCCGATACGTTATTACCAGTTGTCAGGAGATGAATCGATTGGTTATGGTCAAGGTATGGGCGCAGGTAGTTTGACAATTGACGGCGGTGGGTATTCTTTGGGCAGTGGTAATATGATTCTTGGAAATTCCAACTGCTCTTTGGATATACAAAACACAGGTTCTTACACTAAAACCCTTGCTGACTCAACAACTGACGGCGCCATTCTTTATTCTGACGGCAACTATTACACAATTTCTATAAATAACAAAGGTCTTGTGCCTATTATCTCTGATAGCGGAACTGTTAATATTAACAATAGCGTAGCTTTTAATTACAATAGTAATATAACATTTATTAAGAACACCGCAGCAAATATAACTATTAGCAGTTCAATATTTGATTCAATCGTGTCCACCAGCGACGGATATACAAAAAACGGCAGCGTAATAACCAATACTAGCGGTGAAATGAGTATTTTTGATAGCATATTTACTAAAAATACTGCGAAAGCTACCAATTCGGGCGATAGTATATATGGTGGTGTGATATATAATGGCAAAACGTTAATAATAGAAAATAGTGTTTTTAGTGATAATGCAGCTACTTCATCAACTACTGAGAGCCACTATATCTATGGTGGTGTCATACACAATTCTTATGGAAATTTAACAGTTTCAAATAGCGTATTCCAAAATAATAAAGTTACTGCAAGTGTATCTAGCATTTATGGCGGGGTTATATCCGCTGTGCAAGGAAATACTTCAATCTCAAATTCTGTCTTTAAAGGGAATTCTGTCGAAGCAAGAGGCGGTGCAGTGTTTAGTCAGGGTAGTTCTGCAACAGCGCTTTTTACCATAACCGGAAGCACTTTTGAGGAAAACCAAGCCGGAATATCCGGCGGCGCAGTCAATGCAAGCGGGAATCTGGTAATTACTGATTCAGTATTCAAAAACAATTCCAACATAATAGGCAAATACTACGCTCCTATAGGTGGTGCCTTATATGTAAGCGGAAACGCCCTCATTACTGACACCATTTTCAAAGGAAATTATGTTTATGCCTCCTCAAATACCGATGATTCGCAATCCCAGGGCGGTGCAATCTATAATTCCAACGGAAAATTAACAATAATCGACAGTGTTTTCCTCGACAACTATGCAGCAGCGGATTATGCTAACGGCGGCGCTATTTATAATAATGGCGGGGTTGTTTCGTTTGTTGCAAAAGACAAAGATGTGGTTTTTGACGGAAATTACGAGGCTAATAGCGCTACGGGGCAAAAAGTATCATCAGATGGTATATACAGTACGGTTGGCGGCACTTTGAACTTCAATGCAGGCGCAAACGATATCATAATAAACGACGGAATATATTACGCCCAAGGAACAATAAACATAAATCTTGAGGGTACAAGCACAAATGACACCGCTCCGGACGGAAACTACATTCCGCAGTGGGCAGGTACCACAGGTACTGTCGTAATCAATGGTCCAATGACCGATTTCAGCGGTGTTATGAATATTTACGGCGGAACAGTAAAAGTCGGCACCACTGCGCGAGCAAATTGGACAGGGAATGCCGCTAATCCTACAATCAGCGCCGGCACAATCAATATTTACGGCGGAACGCTCGATTTGGCGAACGGTTTAACCGGCTCCTTAAACGGAATTGGAAATATTCACGCCGACGCTAATATGATGATAGATGTTGACCGTAAAAATGCACTTCTCGACGCCTTTACCGCTCAATATGCCGGTACGCCGACAGGCACCCTGAAACTCACGGCAATAAATATAATTTCTGACAAAAGCAGTACTGAAACTTTGGACTTTAGGCTGCCTGTTTTTGAAGTTTTGAACACGGTAACTTATACGAACAAATATAAATACAGCATTTCCAGAAGTAGCAGCTTTTTAAGATTCTCCTCAACCTCGGTTTCCAGTGGATTCGTGCAGGCGCTGGCAGATGCTTCCTCGTACAAAACATTCTCTCTTACATCTAATTACACCGCGAATGTCTCAATGAGTGCAAATCACGGTGCGAACTTCCATATTTATGGTAATGGTTATTCGTTAAACGGAGGAGGAAATTCCGGTTTTTCGATCAGCAGCGGTCAAAATGTAAACATAAAAAATCTCGGGAAATATACACTTACAGAGGTCGCAGAGGGAACTTCCGGCGCAATTTCCAAATATGCACCCGACGGAACATTGAAATATTATACTTTGTCCATTGAAAATCCCGGAATGACAAATTGGGGCGCTGCTTCGCCGACAATAACCAATGACAGCGGAACATTGACAATCGACGGCAGCGTAATCAGCCAAAATAATCCCTCTCCGCAATCGCACAATGGTAGTATCATAGATAATAATGCTGGCTCACTTGTTGTTTTAGACAGTGTTTTTGATTCTAATGAAGTAACAAAAGAAACTTACCAAATTAACGGCGGAGTAATTGGAAGCTATACTACGACTACCGGGGTTTACCCATCCGTAGCAATTAATAATAGTATTTTTACTAATAATAAAGCCGTTAATACCGGCAATCAGGCCTACGGTGCAGCTATAAGTGCAAGAGCCGGAACATTAACAGTTAAAAACAGTGTTTTTGACAGCAATACAATAACCGCTAATAACTCTGCTGATGGTGCGGCAATATATAGCAGCGGAACAACAAATAATATTATACAAAACAGCGTATTCACAAATAATATAGCTCAATCTACCGGCTCATACGCATACGGCGGGGCTTTATATACTAATAAGGAAACAGTTATAGAAAACAGTCTTTTTAAAGGTAATAAAGCCTGGTCCGATGCAAGTTCTGCTTACGTGTATGGTGGTGCGATTTCTTACGAGGGTTATACATCGCCTTTAATTATAACTAACTCTGTTTTTGACTCAAATATTGCAACAGGCGGGGCTTCTAATAATAATGGCACTTATGGTGGTGCTATAAGTATCTCGACTAGCGCGGGAACTAACAATATATTCATGATAACAGACTCCTCCTTTACTAATAATGGCGCAATTTCCGGTACTTATAAAGCTTATGGCGGTGCTATATATGCCTATGCCGCCATTTTGGACCTCATTTCACGTGATAAAGATGTTATTTTTGAGGGTAACTATACGTCAACAAGTGGCGCAACGACCAAATACTCAAGTGCACTCCAGTTAAATGGCTCTGTCTTGAACCTCAACGCAGGCGAGCACAATATCATTTTCAATGACCGAATTATCGGCAATGGCACCCTGAACATCAACCAGACCGGCACATGGGATAAAGAAGCCAACCCATCAACCAATGGCAACAGAATCCCCACATGGGCGGGCACAACCGGTACAATCGAATTGAATGAAAACATGTCAGCTTTCGAGGGGGATGTCAACATCTACGGCGGTACCGTAAAGCTCGGTGAAGACCGCACAAACACATATTCCCAGGCCGTCAAACCGGAATTCTTCTTTGCCGATAATTTGAACCTCTACGGCGGTACAATCGACCTGCAAAACAAAAAAATCGATTCTGTCACAATCAGAAACTTCAACGGTTCGGTTGACGCTGACGGAAACGCCCTCGGAAACCTCAAAATCGACGCTAATCTCTCCGCAGGCACCGCAGATAACTTCTATCTCTACGAATATGCCACCGGAAAGCTCAACATTTCCGGCATAAACATCCTCGCAGACGGCTCCGCATCGTCGATTACCATATTTCACAGTGAAAACTCGCCCGAACTCAGCGTTCTCACGACATACACAAACAAAATGAAATATTCATTCACCCCCTCGGTGACGGCAGGGGTTCTGGATGTAACCTCAGGCGGTGGCGATTCTTCGCCGAATATGTACTTCGGTTTGGCTTCTGCCCTCGCTGACACATCCGCGCTGCGCTCTTTTTCCGTTACCGACGATTACACGGCATCAATGGATCTCGGCACAATGCAGGGTGAAAACTCCACATTAATAATTTTCGGCAATCGTAAAAATATAACCGGCAATTCAAACCGCGGAATGATTATTCAAAGCGGTCAAACCGTTAACATCCGTGATGTGGGTGCATACACCCCTGTTGATTCAACATATTCCGCCTCTTATTCATACGCAAAATATTATGCAGACGGTTCAATCAAATATTACACATCAGGTCGTACACAAAATGGTTTTTTTGATTTTAAAAACATTACCCCCGAAGCTGATGATACTATTCGCGGTTCAGTTATCTTGAACTATGGAACAATAGAAATTCAAGACTCCGTTATGTATTCTAATTCCGTAGAGAATGACGGCTCTTTGTCTGTCTTTGGCGGTGCAATATATAATGCAGGTGGAACAATCACTATTGACGGTTCATTATTTCAAGCAAATGCCGCAGAAGCAGCAGAAATGGCTGCAAACGGTGGTGCAATCTATAATGATGGCACTATTAACATCAATGACAGCATTTTCGAGTCCAACGTAGCGCTCTCTCAAAGACATGCCCGGGGCGGAGCTATTCGTAACAATACAGGCACGCAATATATAACTAATTCATCATTTGTTAGCAATTCTGCACGCTCAACATCCTACACTGAAACAAGTACAAGCGCAATGGGCGGCGCAATTTACAACGGCGGAAATTTATATATCGAAAATACCGCTTTCTTCAAAAACTATACAAATAGCATAGATGCATACGGCGGTGCGATTGAAAATGCCGGCAATTTGACTATTGTTTCTTCAATATTCGATAGCAACAACGCTGCTGCTTACAGTAGTTCCTCAGACTCAAGTGCAAGGGGCGGGGCAATTTTCAATCAAGCGGGCACTTTGACCCTTATTGATACATCGTTCCTTAATAATTATGTTTCAGCGATGCACAATTATTACGGCGGTGCTTTGTATCTTAATTCTACAGCCAATATTATCGCAAAAAATCAGGATGTCCTTTTTGAAGGTAATTATCAAATAAAAGCCGGCTCCTCTGCCCAAATTTCAAGCGGTGTATTCGTCAACAGCAGCGGCGGGGGGCTGAATCTCAATGCAGGCGCTAAAAATATCATTTTCAACGACAGAATTGACGGTGCAGGTCAGAATTTTGACAGCTTTAGTATCAATATCAACAAAACCGGCACATGGAACGACACAGAATCGCCGTTTGCCCCAAGTGGCAACAAAATCCCCGTCTGGGCGCCCACAACCGGTACAATCGAGCTCAACGAAGACATGTCCGCATATTGGGGCAATGTCAACATCTACGGCGGTACCGTAAAACTCGGCGAAGACCGTACAAATACATATTCTCAATCAGTTACCCCGAAATTCTTCACTGCTAACAATCTGAACCTTTACGGCGGCACAATTGATTTAAGAAACAAAAAAATCGACAATATTACAATCACAAACTTCACGGGGGCTGATGTTTCGGGCACGGCGCTGGGCAATTTGATGATTGACGCAAACCTTTCTGCCGGAACAGCCGACAATTTCACAGTTTCGGGCACGGCAGCGGGTTATTTGAACATCACCGGCGTAAATATTCTCACAGACGGCTCTGCATCGTCGATAACGGTCTTTAATAACGGAAATTCGCCCGTTCTCAACGGTTTGACGACTTATACAAACAACAAAAGATACATTTTTACCCCTGACAGCACAACAGCAGGCGTTTTGAACATCAGCACAAGCACTGAATCCGGCTCCGGCGTAATCGGCTTTGACGGGCTGAAAGAGGCGCTTGCTGACACATCAGCGATGCGTTCGTTCTCGTTAACGGAAGATTACGCGTCAAAATCCGCCCTCGGGGAAATGCAGGGCGAAAATTCTTCTTTAATTATTTTCGGCAACAGAAGAACAATCGACGGTGCACAACAAAACGGTTTTTCGGTTGCTGCCGGACAAACAGTTACGCTGCGCGATGTCGGACATTACACTCTGAGCGAGGTTTCAGAAGGCACAGAGGGCGCAATTCCGAAATTTTATGCTGACGGAACAATGAAATACTACAATTTGACCATAAACAATCCCGGCATGACGAATTTCCTGAATAATTCCGGCGGCAGTGGTTCTGTGATAAAATCCCGGGGCACTGTAAATATCAGTGATTCTGTAATACAGAATAATGAGATAATTAACTCCGATGACAGCAATTCTTTTGCGGCAGGCGGTGCTGTATATAGTTATTCGGGCGTATTGGCAGTAAATAATGGCTTATTTGCCGGTAATACTGCTCGTTCCACTGTTGGTCGTTCGTATGGCGGTGCGCTTTTTGCCGGTTCTGCCAATAAATCAACGATAAAAGACAGCATATTTGTCAACAATTCTGCTATTGCTGTGCCCGGTGAGGCAAGAGGCGGAGCAGTAGCTAATAATTACAAAATAACAATTGAAAACAGCGTCTTTAGCGGCAACACAGCTAGCAGTGAAGCCGGAAAAAGCTACGGCGGTGCAATTTCTCAAGAATCCTCTTTATATTTCCATAACCGGATAGCAAATTCTGTTTTCTATGGCAATACAGCGTCTTCGCTTGAAAATGAGGCAGTCGGCGGTGCAATTTATGGCGGTTATACTTTGTTAATCGACGACTCGTTCATAAACAACGCCGCAATAAGCAATGCAACTGCCAATGGAGGCGCATTATATCTTTATTCAGCCAATACTCTGATTGCCAAAGACAAAGATATTTTATTTGAGGGCAATTATACATCTTCTGATGGCGGGACAACGAAAGTTTCAAATGCAGTTCATCAGAATAATTCCATATTCAATCTCAACGCAGGTTCTCATAATATAATATTCAACGACCGGATTACGAGTACTAACTCCTCCGTAGAAATGAATATTAACCGGACAGGCACATTTGATGACACAGCAGAAAAACCTGATGAACTTAATGGTCTTGCAGGCAACTATATCCCCACCTGGGCACCAACAACCGGCACAATCGAACTCAACGAAGACATGTCGGGCTATTTGGGAACCGTTAATCTATACAACGGCACGGTTAAGCTCGGCGAAGACAGAACAAACACGTACTCTCAAGCCGTAACACCCAAATTCTTTAACGCATCTGCCCTTAATCTCTATGGCGGTACAATCGACTTGCAAAACAAAAAAATCGACACCGTAAATGTTGGTGATTTCAATGCATCAGTTGACGATGCGACCGGCGATGCCCTCGCAAATCTGAAAATCGACGCTGATATGTCCGCCGGCACGGCAGATAACTTCACTATCTCGGGAACTTCCGGCGGAAAACTCAACATAACCGGCATAAACATCCTCGCAGACGGCGATGCTAAGAAAATAACGGTTTTCAACAACGGAATTTCTCCGGAACTTTCTGTTATCAACAGCTACACGAATGCAATGAAATACGTATTCGAAGCCGACCCTGAAACAGCGGGTGTTTTGACAATATCAGGCACAGTTGCAGGCGATTTTGACGGATTTATGGCTGCACTTGCCGACAACGGGAAACGCAGCTTCTCCGCAACCGAAGATGTCGTCATAAAAGACAACACCGGAGCAATGAATGGCACGCAGATGACAATTTTCGGCAACAAACACGCATTTAACGGCGGCGGGTTCTCCGGTCTTTCTACTGCTGACGGGCAAACTCTGGAAATCTCCGAAGCAGGCGCATTTACCCTTACTGAATCAGCTGATGGCGGCATTTTGAGATGGAATTCTACCGGTGAAGCTGTTTATTACGCGCTTACGGTTGATAATGCGGGCTTTAACAATTTTAACGGCGCTGTTTTGACAAACGCCGGTAAAACTTCGATTGAAAAAAGCGTAATTTCCGGCACTGTCGCAAATTCCGGCACATTGTCCGCTTCAAACGTGCTTTTTGTTGATACAATCACTAATACCGGCACTATGATGTCCTCAAACAGCATTGTCCAAAAGGTTTTGACGAACGACGGTACTCTTGAGCTTTATTCAACGACTTTCAACGGGGCTGATTCAAGGCTTGTAAGCACTTCGGACGCAGATATTTACGGTGCAATCTTCAACAAAAACGCCGTTTCTGTTACAAATTCCGGAAAACTCAATATAGATTCGGCTTTATTCAGCGAAAACACCGTTGCTGTTGATACAACAGCAAATGCGCAAATAAAAGACAGCACATTCCATAAAAATGCATCCGGCGTGAAAATCAACTCCGGCGCAGAAGTCCAAATTTCGGGCAGCAGCTTTGTTTCCGGCACGGGTAACGGAATTGATGTTATTTCCGGCAAAGCTGTTGTTTCGGACAGCAAATTCTCTCAAAATTCCGCGGCAATAAACATCGAATCAGGCGCAACTGCCGAAATTACAAACGGCGAATTCGCAAAAAATACAACTGCAATTACAAATAAGGGCGATTTAACCCTTAAAGCCGCAGAAAACAGCAAACTCACGTTCGATTCAAATACAAACGGCGCAATTAACTCCGCAGGAAGCCTTACAATCAACGGTGCAAAAGGCAGCACAATAAGCTTTACAAACAACACCGGCGCAAGCGCTATTGATGCGGCAGGGTTGAATATTTCAGCGGAAAAATTGATATTTAAAGACAACTCGGCAGGTGCAATCAAAAACAGCGGCACAGGTTCGGTTTCAGCGTCGGAACTTTCGTTTGAAAATAGCGGAATATCCAACTCAGGCGACCTAACACTTTCTGCTGATGCCGGCTCAATAGTTTTTGATGAAAATTCCGCAATAAGCAACACCGGAAATCTTATTTTTGCTTCCGGAAACGGTGGAAAAATCCAGCTAGGCGGTGTTGTCAGCGGCGGAACGCTTACTTTTAACGCAAACGCTTCCGGCGGAGAAATTATTGCCGCAAATCAGATTTCAAATGCGCAAATCCTCCTCAACAGCGGCAAATTAACCGCCGTTGAAGAATCCTATTTGAACGGAAATTCACTCGAGCTTGCGGGCGGTACTTTGAACCTTTCAAACGACAAAATTGGCTCAATTTCGCTCAACAGCTTCACTTCCGCTTCCGGTTCAAACATAACTTTTGATGCTGACCTTTCATCCGGCGCAAGCGACAGCATTAATGCGCAGACTGCTTCGGGTACGCTTGATTTACGAGGTATAAACATCTTAAACGACGGCGATGCAAGCCATATTACCCTTTTTAACAACGCAGCGCTTGATGTTAATTCATTAAGAACCTTCTCGGACGAAGCGGTTTATACTTTTGTGCAAAATAGCGAAAACAAAGGCATTATTGATGTCGTTAAGGAAAATATTACCGCGGAACTCGGCGGAATTGCTAACGCAGCGCAGGATTCTACGGTTACAAAGGCATTTTCGGCAACTCAGGATACTGTTCTTGAAAAAGATTTCGGCACGATGGGCGGAACAACTTTCACAATTTTCGGCAACAAAAAGGATATTGACGGAAAAGGCTTTAGCGGTTTGACAGTGGCTGACGGGCAGAATTTCTACCTTGAAAACGCCGGTCTGGTTGCTGATGACGAAGTTTCAAAATCCGTCCACGGCTTTACGAACGGATTTTTGATAAACAGCGGAAAATCTGATATTTCTGCATCTGTTTTCACCGGCAATTCCGGAAATCTCCTCGCAAACTCGGGTGCGAACGGTGATTTGATGATTGTGGACACGCTTTTTAAAGACAATTCGGGCACAATCCTCAACAACTCTGCTGTTGCGGGTATAACAAATTCAATTTTCCTGAACAACGCTGCCGCAGTCGTCAACAGCGGAGATATAACAATAAATAACACACTTTTCACCAACAACACTGAAAAAACAAACGGAATTTTCGTCCATAATGCCGGAACCGTCAAGATGTCAAGAACAACCTTTAAAGCGAACAACGGCAGTGCTCTGAAAACGGCTTCCGGCTCCACAACCGATATAAAAGAATCCTGGTTCGGCACAGAAGCGGTCACTGACGTAAGTTCAGCACAAAACGGCGCAGCAATCTTCTCCTCAGGGCTTTTAAATGTCTATGATACCGAGTTTATTTCGAACAGAGCCTCTGATTACGGCGGTGCAATCTATGTTCTGGGCTCCTCAACGTTCGAAAGACTCCTCGCAAGGCACAATGAAGCTCTTTACGGCGGCGCTTTGTATAATAATTACGCAGCGGGCACGAATAGCATAAAATCATCAACATTTACGACCAACAGAGCCGTAAATAAAGGCGGCGCGGTTTATGCTGACAGCGCAATGGCATTTGATTCCGTTGATTTTGGGGACGGCACCCAGGGCGGCAAAAATACCGCACTTCAGGGCGGTGCGATTTACGCTGCCGGGGCTGATTTGACCGTTTCAAAAACAAACTTCAAGATGAATGAAGCTTCTGAAACCTACGGCGGCGCGATTTTTGCAGAATCCGGCGCTAAAGTCGCTTCTTCTGAAGGAATTTTTGATTCTAACACTGCAAAAGCCGCTGGCGGCGCAATTTACCTTAACAATTCTGAACTTGAAGATTCCGGCAGCAAATTTTCTAACAATACAGCCCTCAACGGCGGTGCATTGTACATTGATGAAACTTCATCCGCTACAATCAAGGATTCTTCGTTCAGCTCTAACCTCGCAAAAGGCACAGATGCAAAAGGCGGTGCGATTTACAACGCAGGAACGCTCACTTTGACAGCTGATGCCGGCGATATCGATTTTTCCGGCAACAAAGCCGCTGACAAAATCAATGATATTTATACAACCGGCTCCATCACAATAAACGGAGCAAAAAATGTAAACATAACCGGCGGTTTTGCCGGTTCGGGCTCAATATCCAAAGAAGATGCGGGCGTGCTTAACCTTTCCGGCGACAACTCCGCTTATCTCGGCGATGTTGTTGTAAATAACGGCAAAATTTCTTACACAAAATCGGCTGATACGGACAAATTCTTCGGCGGCACTGTTGAAATCGTAAAAGACGAAACCTCTGCAAAAGACGGGATTCTTGACTACACAACAACCCTTGCCGATACAGTTTCGGGAAAAATCACCGGAAACGGCACCTTTAACAAGCTCGGAACCCAATCTCTTACCCTGACCGGTGACAACAGCGGCTTCTTTGGTGTTGCTAATATAAATTACGGTACGATAATTTTTGAAAAATCTGATGAAAACGCAAAATTCTTCAACGGCGAAACAAATATAGCGAAAAATGCTGTTCTTGAGTTCAATCTCGGCGCAGAAGACACGCTCGGAGCTGTTTTGAAAGGCGAAGGCGTTTTCAAAAAGACAGGAGCGCAAACTCTCACCGTAAACGGCGCACAGGACGGATTTAGCGGTACGGTAAGGGTCGATAGCGGAAAACTTCTTTATGAAAAAACAGAAGATACGGACAAATACTTCTCCGGAACTACGGAAATCGCGTCAGGCGCGAATGTTGAACTCAACCTGTCAAAAGATGAAACGTTAAGCTCACAGTTTAAAGGAGCCGGTTCAATAATCAAATCAGGAAACTCCGTGTTGAACCTTACGAATGATAGCAGTGATTTCTCCGGCAATGTTTCCATAAATTCAGGCAAAATTGTTTTCCGAAAAGATTCAGGTGAAGATAATAATGACAAATATTTTGGCGGTTTAACAACTATAGCTGCCGGTGCTGCTTTAGAGTTTAATATTGCTCAAAATGCAGAATATTTAATCGACAAAGCTTTTATTGCGGGCTCAACCGGAACATTCAACAAAACCGGGGCCGGTACATTTATTGTTACAGGTCGTCAGGATGGTTTTAGCGGAGAAATTGTAATAGACGGCGGCAAATTAACCTACATAAAGAACTCCGATGCTGATGAATATTTCAGCGGAAATACAATAATAAATGCCGGAGCTACATTTGAATCACGCTTAAACGCAGAAGATACATTGACTATAAGTAAATTCCATGGCAAAGGAACATTTTTAAAAACAGGAGATGCAACCCTGACATTAACCGGCGATCAGAGCGTATTTGAGGGTACAACGCTGATTGAGGGCGGAAAAATCGTCTTTGATAAATTAACTGACGATGATAAATACTTTAGCGGTCAAACTGTAATTGAAGACAACAAATCCCTTGAATTTAACATCGCAGCAGATGAAGAACTAAGCGGCACACTGCAAGGTTCTGGTGAATTTGTGAAAACAGGTAGTGCGTCGTTGATTGTAAACCATGATAATACAGGATTTAACGGCAACACAATAATCGAAGCCGGAAATTTAATATTCACAAAAGAAAGTGATTCAGACAAGTATTTTAGTGGCACAACAACTATTGAATCCGGCGCAGAGCTGATGTTTGCACTCGGAACCGAAGAAACTCTGAACAGCAGCATTGAGGGCAGTGGCGTTTTCACAAAAACAGGTGAATACAGGCTCGATGTACAGGGCAATCAGTCAGGATTCAACGGTGTAGTAAACATTTACGGCGGAACTCTTGCGTTTTCGAGCGGAGAAAACAAAAAATTCTTCAACGCTAATTCAATAAACATCACATCAAATTCATCTGCCTCGCTTTTTGATTCCTCAAATGGACAGGTTGCAAGTTTGGAATACACTTTCAATGAAAACGGAACCTATGACAAACAAACAAATCTTAACGGCGCAGGTGTATTGAATTTGAACGCAAACGGGGTTGATGTTGTCATAAACAGCACAATAAATACCTCCGGAGAAAATAATACTGCCAATTTCACCGGTCAAAGCTTTACACTTGCACAAAACGCATTTGCAAACTTCACCGGTGATACAAACAAAGCTGTATTCAGCGATACGACAATAAAAGCAGGCACAAATACCGCTCAAATCGGCAATAATGAATTTAATGCGGAATTTAAAAATAATTCTGCATTGGATTTGCGCAATGGAAACGGTGCTGCCAATGGGTACGGAATTGCTGACGCAGTATTTGATAATCTTATAGTTGAAAACGGCACGAAGTTGTTTGTCGATATTGACCTTAAAAATCATTCCGACCAATCCTCTGCTTCTGGGGAAGCTCCGACTGCGGACAGGATTATAGCTGCCAATGGCAGCGGTAATATAACACTTGCCGGTGTTGCTATAACCCGTGACGGGCTCTGGGCAAACAAAGAAGTGCAGATTCTCGATACAAACGGCATTACTATAAACGATTTTAATCCATATCTAACAGCGACCTCAAATTCTTATCTTTATGAGATTAAAAAATCCTCTACTGCTGGAAATATTTTGATTTCAACTGTGGACTACAATGTTGCTGATACTTTAAAAACAATGCATCAGCTCTCAACTCCCGATTCTTCTAGAGGATTTACTGTAAATGCTTCAAATTCGCATTATATAACTCTTTCCTCCCTCGGGGAAATGGGTGCAGGTACATTTAATGTGAACGGAATCGGTGCAGATTCTTCTTCAATAGATGCAAATAACCTCTGGACATTGTTCAATGCCGATTCAACAGATGGAACAATAAGAGAGCTCAATATTTCCGCCATAACTATTCAAAACGCAACTACCGCAAACAGCTCAAGAAAAGACGGTGCAGCAATTTATGCAAACGGTGAAAATACAACCGTTACAGTTACAAATACACTAATGACCGGAAATAACGCCCAAAATGGCGGTGCAATCTATTCTAACAACGCTGAAATAAACGTAAATACCTCTCAATTTAACTACAATACCGCACAAAATGCGGGCGGAGCATTAAATAACAGCGGAACTGTAAATATTAATAATTCTATTTTCACAAATAACGAAGCAAAACAAGGCGGTGCAATTGCAAACACCGGTACTATGACGATTTCTGATTCTTCGTTTAGTTCCAATGAAGCCCAAATCGGCGGTGCAATTTACAATACAGGAAATCTGATTATCAGCACAACCGCAGCGGATAACAGGTCAGTTTTCTCTGCAAACACAGCAAACGGTGTTTCAAACGACATTTATTCAACAGGTACATTGACTTTCGCCGGAGAGGGAACTGTTGAAATTAACAGTGGTATAGCTGGTTCTGGCAGTATAATTAAAAATGACGACGGAGCTATTAAACTCAAAGGTAAAAATGACGCCTACAACGGCACTACCACAATCAATGACGGCAAAATTGTATTTGACAAAACATCTAACAGCGACACAATGCTTGCCGGTGAGGTTATTACAAACAAAAACGGTACGCTTGAGTTTAAGCTTGAGTCGGAGCATACAATTGATGCTTCGCTGTCTCTCAGCGGTGATGGCACAATTTTGAAAACAGGAAAAGCTGATTTGGAGGTAAGCGCAGACCGTTCAGGCTTCACAGGAACTGTCGAAATCAGTGACGGAAACTTGAATTATGCCCAAAAAACAGAAGCTGATAAGTATTTTGGCGGTTCTACCGTGATTGGCAAGAATGGGACGCTAAATATTGAAACTGCATTTGTTGATAGTATAAAAAATCTTTCCGGTTCGGGTGATTTTAACAAAACAGGGGCTGGAAAACTCATTCTTTCAGGTGATAATGCAGAATTCAAAGGCATGACAACAATCAAAAACGGCACTTTATCTTATGATAACGCCCTCGATACAACTGTATTTGTAACCGGTCAGGTTGATGTGACAGAAAATGGAACGCTTGAACTTATGATGAACCGGGCACAAGCTATTGGCGGCAACATTAAAGGTTCCGGAAATCTTGTAAAAACCGGCTTCGAAACACTTGAGCTGGTAGGAAATAACTCTATTTTCTCCGGTATTTTCACTATTGAGGAAGGAAAAGCCGCATTTGAAAGAAAAACAGGAAATGTTTATATAGGCGGAAACACTGTCATTGCTTCCGGCGCTGAACTCCAATACACAACAACAGAAAATGATAGAATCAATGGAACCATATCATCTTCTGCGCCTGATGCTATTTTTACAAAGCTTGGTACTCAGACCCTTACTCTCACAGGTGATAACAGTGTATTTAACGGCAAAACCGCTCTTAAAGAAGGTACAATTGCCTTTGATAATAAAGATGGCGCAAAATATTTCGGCGGAACTACTGAAATTTCCTCCGGAGCAAAACTTATTTACACAACAACCTCCGCAGATAGCATAAATGGTACAATTTCCGGCTCCGGAGAGCTTGTAAAATCAGGAGAAGAAACTCTGAAAATAACAGGTGATAACAGTTCTTTCAACGGGCTTTTCACTGTCGAAAACGGAACAGCTTCTTTCAGTAATGATAACGGAAATATCTATTTCTCAGGTACAACAAACCTTGTAAAAGACGAATTAACAAATAAAAACGGTATTTTTGATTATACTTCAGTAATTGATGATACTTTGAATGCAGGCTTTAGCGGAAACGGCACATTTAACAAATATGGCGGTGCCGAACTCTCTGTGACAGGTGACAACTCTGTGTTTACGGGTGATGTAAACATAAAAGAAGGCACGCTTTCTTTCAATAATGAAAATTCAAATAAATTCTTTGCCGGAACTACTACTGTTGAAAATGGCGCTGTGCTTGATTATACAACCACCCTGGATGAAACAATAAACGGAAATATCTCAGGAAACGGAACCCTGAACAAAAACGGTAGCGCGTCCATGACCTTAAAAGGTGACAACAGTGGTTTTGACGGCACAATAAATATAAATGAAGGCCAAATACTTTTCAATAAAACCGATGATGGTCAGAAATACTTTGCAGGCACAACAAATATTCAAGGTGAGCTGGAATACAACCTGAATGTTGACGAAACCCTCGGCAAAATTACCGGCAACGGCACTTTCACAAAAAGCGGAAATGCAGAACTCACTATTAACACTGATAACAGCGGATTTAGCGGTAATGCTGTTGTTGAATCAGGCTCAATGACCTTTACTGACGCAACCGGCGGAAAATATTTTTCCGGAACAACCTCTTTGAACAATGATTCTGTTTTCAATGTAATTAACGATTCCGAAATGTCGTTGATGGGACTTTTGACGACAGGAACAAACTCCGGTGTGCTCAATAAACAGGGCAACGGAACACTTTTAATTAAAAAAGACAATTCAAACTTCCATGGAACCGTGAATGTTGAAGATGGTGTTTTGAGCTATGTTAACGGTGCTTCTGAAGATAAATTCTTTGCTTCTGACGCAGAAATTTCTATTTCTGAAAATGCAGAATTGAACCTTGATATAAATTCTGCCGAAACAATTTCCAATAAAACTTCCGGCTCCGGAACGATTTCGAAAACAGGTACGGAAATCCTCACTGTTAACGGCGACAACAAAGGATTTTCCGGTTCTCTCAACATCAATGAGGGCACTTTGAGATATGAACAAAACGCTTCTTCCTCGTGGTTTGGCGGAAATACCTCGATTGCGGGCGGTGCAGAACTTGTATTTAATAATGCAAATACTGATTTAATAAAGAACCTTTCCGGCGATGGTACATTTACAAAAGATGGTGCCGGAAACCTCAATCTTTCTGGCGATAACTCTGGCTTCAAGGGCACAGCAAATATTACTGACGGAACAGTTTCGTTTAACGATTATAACAACAAATTCTTTGGCGGCACGGTAAATGTCGAAAATGCAAATCTTGACTATACTTTAAATTCTGACGGTGCTGCTATTGACAAAAATATCAATCTCAACGGAAATGCAAATCTGAGTTATTCCGGAACCTCCTCTGCTCAAAATATTGCAGTCAACACGGAAAATACGATAACAGGTGATAATAACACTGTTTCTTTCAATAACGGAACCTTTGAATTTAACACTGATATGAAAAACTTCGGACAGAACGGCGAGGATAATAAAATCACCTTTGGGTCTGATACAACAGTCAAAATCGGCAGCAATGTTTCTGATTTTGGCTCTGACAAGCTTAACGCAGACTTTAACGGCACAAATCTCGACCTTGTGAACGACAAAACAACAGGTTTGACGTTTAATGAACTCAATTTTAGCGGTGATTCAACAATTCGTGTTGACCTCGATTTGAAAAATAACGGGGATCAGATAAATCCTGAACGCACTCCATCTTCTGACAAAATAAGCTACAATACAGGCTCCGGCTCAGTTACACTCAATAATGTCAATATCAGTGTGAACGGACTTTATAGCAATGAAGAAATAACCGTCCTTGAAAAAACCGATTCTGCGGGTTCAGACGTGGTTTTGAATATGGCAGACACAATTATCAGCGCGACCACCTCGGGTTATGAATACGAAATCAAAAAATCAGCTAACGAGGGTAATATTCTTGTTTCAACAGTGGATTATGCAAATCCTGAATCCTTGAAAAAAATGCACAACTCCACAAATGAGGTCAGAAATTTCAATTTTGATGAGGATACTCCGGTCGTTGGCGGAAAACAGGAATACAAAATCCTCTCTGACCTTGGCTCTATGGGAGCAGATTCAAGCAACTCTCAAAATCAGCTGAATGTCAGTGGAATTGCGGGCAAAAATAGCACAATTACAGGCTCCGGAGCCTGGGAGGGCTTTAATGTTGATTCTTCTGACGGATTGAATCGCGAATTGAACCTCAATGATGTGATAATTGCAGATATGGTTACGAACACTAGAACGGATGGTTCCGGCGTTTATGTAAAAGGTACTGTGGACAATTCTGTCGTAAACATCGCAAATTCCGGCTTTGTAAATAACACAGCAGATGGAAAAGGCGGTGCTGTTTATAATGAGGGCGGGCTTGTCAATATTGAAAATGGTAAATTTGAGGCAAATAAAGCCACTGATGGTGGAGCAGCCGGAAACAGCGGTACTATGAACGTGGTTAACACTTCTTTCAACAAAAATACTTCTTCACAAAACGGCGGAGCCATCACAAATTCCGGTGAAATCAATATTTCCAACAATTCTTCATTTACATCAAATACCTCTCAAAATAACGGCGGTGCGCTTCATAATACCGGAAATGCAACGATTACGGATTCCTCTTTCTCTTCAAATACCGCACAAAATGGCAATGGCGGTGCAATCTACAACAGCGGAACCCTCAATATCAATGCAACCGAAAATCATACAACCGATTTTTCCGGAAATATTGCTAACGGGCAATCAAACGATATCTACAACGACGGCGGAATTATCAATTTTGGCGGAAAAGGCGAGATTAATATTGAAAGCGGTATTGCAGGGGATGGTTCTATTGTCAAAAATGACAGTTCTGTTCTCAATATAAGCGGCAAAAACGATGAATACACAGGTACAACAACAATTAACAACGGAAAAATCGTTTATACCAAAGACGATGCAAATGATAGTTTCCTTGGCGGAACGACGACAATTGTAAAAGACGAGTCCTCCGGTAAAAACGGTGTTCTTGAATTTAATCTTATTGAAAACGACACTTTAAATGCAAGTTTCAGCGGAAATGGTACTTTTGTAAAAGAGGGTTCCGGAACGCTTACTGTAAACGGAAATCACGAGAACTTCGCAGGAGATGTTGTGATAAATGATGGTATAATTTCGTTTGAAAACAGCACAGGCAACAAATACTTCGGCGGAACAACAGTTATAAACAAAACTGACGATAAAGCCGGAACTTTCGAGTTCATCGCGAACGGAACAAGCACTATGCCCGGTGTTATTACAGGAAATGGCAATTTTGACAAAAAAGGCAGCGGCGAACTGGTGCTTTCCGGTGATAATAGCGGATTTACCGGTACAACAACCATCAAAGAAGGCTCCTTGACCTTTGAAAAAACAGATACAAGCAAATATTTTTCCGGCTCTACAGTGCTGGAAGATACAACACTCAACTATATAACCACCACCTCTGACACTATGAGCAACGGTATTAGCGGCACAGGTACAATCAACAAGCTTGGTTCTGAAACTCTCACAATAAATGGCAATAATGATGCCTTTACAGGCGATTTTAATATTAAAGAGGGTTCTGTTCTGTATAACAAACTCGCTCAGAATGATAGCTTCTTCGGCGGGCAGATAATAATGTCTGCGGGCACTACTCTGGATTACAATGCAGCGATTGACGATGTTCTTTCGGGCAAAATAGAGGGTTCTGATGCAACAATACGTAAAACAGGCGCAGGAACTCTGACGCTTTCCGGTGATAACAGCGGATTCTCCGGAAATACTATTATTAAAGAGGGCTCTATAATATTTAATAAAGAAACCTCAGAGGATAAATTCTTCGTGGGAAGCACTGAAATTCAGTCGGGTGCGTCTTTGGAATATGCATTGTCCGAAAACGATTCTCTCAACGGCAAACTCAGCGGCGATGGTACTTTTATAAAGAGCGGAAGTGCAGATTTGACACTCAAGGGTGCTAACAATACATTTACAGGCACTGTTAATCTCAACGAAGGCAAAATTATCTATATTCAATCCGCTGACGATAAATATTTTGGCGGTGCAACCGTAATTGCTTCCGGTGCTCAGCTTGATTATACAAATGACAGTGAGGATTTCATGAAAGACCTGAGCGGTCAGGGCACTTTTGTAAAAAAAGGCGCAGGTGTTCTGGAAATTACAGGTGAAAACAAAAACTTCTACGGTGAGGCAATAATTGAATCAGGTGCTCTTTCTTACGTTCAGAGCGGTGGTTCATTCTTTAGCGGAACAACAACCATTAACAAAGACGCGGTTCTCAGCTTTACTAATACAACTGATGATAAGGTTTCCAGCCTTAAAGGCGAGGGCAAATTTGTCAAAAAAGGAGAAGGTACGGCATTTATTACAGGAAATGGTTCTGCTTTCACCGGCGAAATGTCAATTGAAGAAGGAAAACTCAAATTTGAAAAACTTTTGAACACTGACGCACTCTCTTCGGGAAATGTTTCCATAAGCAGCGGTGCTGAACTTGAAATGAAGATAGAAAATGACTACGCGCACGCCGGAACTATCAGCGGAAACGGCAAATTGACAAAAACAGGCGGCGCAATCTATACGCTGACCGGTGATAACACAGGCTTTAACGGTGAATTCACGCTTGCCGAGGGCACGGTAAATCTTGCCCAAAATGCAAAATTCTTCAACGCACAAAGCTTTACGATGTACGAAAACACTACTTTCAGCACGCTGAACAACTCAATTGATTCCGTGAACCTCGGAAATCTCAATATTGCGTCCGGCACGGCAAATCTTGCGCTGGATGTTGATTTGCAGAATCGTTCTTCGGACTTTATTAGCGCAAATTCCCTCGGCGGCACCGGAAAGCTGAATATTAACAATATTCGCGTTCTTTCCGATTCTTTTGCCGGAAATGTTTCTGTTCAGGCGATTGATAAGGTCATTTCTGAAAATGTTACGCTGGATAGAAGCCAGCAGGTAGTTATGGGGCCGATTTATCAGTATTTTGCAAGCTATGATGCACAAAACGGCATTTTGAGCTTTGCCGGAGGTCCCGGAGATGCACGCTTTAACCCCGGAATCCTTGCTGCGCCTGTTGCTGCACAAGTCGGAGGATATCTAACCCAGCTGAATTCTTACGAAGACGCTTTTGCAAACATGGATATGCTTATGCTTTTGCCAAGAGCCGAACGCGAGGCTTACAGGCTGAGAAATCGCTATGCTGCGTCTGATTCAAACCTTGTATATTCACCGACGATGATTCCGGAAGCGAAAAAAGGCGCCTGGTTTAGACCTTTCTCAAATATTGAAAGCGTCCGACTCGGAAACGGATTAAAAGTAAATAATGTTGCTTACGGTTCATTTATTGGCGTTGACAGCGATATTATACCGCTGAAACGCGGTTTTGAGGGTGTATTTACCGCTTATGCCGCATATAACGGCTCAAATCAGGAATACAGAGGCATTTCCATCAACCAGAATGGCGGACTTCTTGGTGCTACGGCTGCATTCTACCGCGGAAACTTCTTCAGCGGCATTACGCTCAACGCCGGAGCCTCGGTTGGCGATGCTTCAACATTCTTTGGTAAAGATACGTTCACTATGATAACGGCGGGCGTTGCTTCAAAAACAGGATACAACTGGGAGCTTTTCAACGGCAGATTTATTGTTCAGCCGAGCTGGCTAATGTCATATTCTTTTGTTGATACGCTTGATTTTAGGACAAAATCACAGGCAAAAATCACATCTGACGCGCTCAATGCTATTCAGCTCGCTCCGTCAATAAAATTCATCGGAAATCTCGACGGCGGATGGCAGCCTTATGCTAGCGTAACAATGGTTTGGAACATAATGAACGACGCCTCGTTCAAAGCGAATGATATTTCTCTGCCCGAGCTGTCCGTTGAACCTTATGTCCAATACGGCCTAGGTTTGCAAAGACGCTGGGGTGAAAGATTCACCGGATACGGACAGGCAATGCTCAGAAACGGCGGTAGAAGCGGAATTGGCTTCAATCTCGGATTTAGATGGCGGATATAATCAGGGTACAGGGTCATATCCGCCCGGATTTAGCGGGTGGCAGCGCAGTATTCGCTTTATTCCCAAAAATCCACCTTTTAAAAGTCCGTATTTGAGGATTGCCTGCTTCATATATTCCGAACAGGTCGGATAAAAGCGGCAAACAGGCGGTTTTAATGCAGAAATTTTCTGATAAAGAGATATCAGTTTTAAAACAAGTTTTTTCATAGCTATTATTTAAAATAGACCTTTTTTCGCAAGAATTAACCCGATTACGGCGGCAAGAATCAAAGAAACAAGTATGATTATCCCGAAGGCTATGTGATTTCCGCCCATAGGAACATCAACATTCATCCCCCAGAAGCTCGCAACCATCGTCGGAATCGCCAGAATAATCGTTACCGAGGTCAAAAATTTCATAACTATGTTCAGGTTGTTTGAGATGATTGAGGCGAATGCGTCCATCATACTTTCGAGGATGTTACGGTGCATTTCTACCATTTCTATAGCCTGTTTGTTTTCGATTATGACGTCTTCCATCAAATCTTCGATTTCTTCGTTAGAATCAATGAAATTGCTGTATTGCGGGATTCGTTTGAATCTGCTCAGCTTTTCAAGTACGTGTCCGTTGTCTTTTAGCGCTGTTGTAAAGTAAACGAGCGATTTTTGCACCTCCAAAAGCTGAAAAAGCGCTTTATTTTTCATTGTACGTCTTAAATCAATTTCGATTCTGTCCGTATGGCGGTTGATGTGTTCTAAATATCTCAAATAGAACTTTGTTGAGCGGAAAAGTATCTGGAACATGAATTTTGTTTTGTCTGCGGTGTTAAAAAGTTTTGCTGTATCTTGATTGAAGAAAGAAATGATTCTGTTTTCTTTTAAAGAAACAGTTGCCATATTCTGCGGGGTCATAATAATACCCAGAGGCAGCGTATCAAAGCTGTTTTCGTCTTCCATCATCGGAATGTTTGTGATTATGAGGAGTTTGTCATCGTCGATTTCAATACGTGAACGCTCCTCTGAGTCCAGCGAATCTCTGAGAAAGTCCGCTTCAATATTCAAAGCCTGCGCAACCTCTTTTATTTCATCTGCGGTCGGTTTTATGAGGTTAAACCAGGAACCCGGCTCAAATTCCTGTATTGACAGCTCTTTTAGCGATTTATCTTCCTGCGTTTTAAAAATTTGGAGCATATCAGCGCACTCATATTCCTGAACAATCTGATTATACTATAACTATTCAAATACATGAATCATTTTTTTAATGTATGAAAATTTCCTGCCAAAAATCAATTTTTTAGAGGATATGAAACCATGAAAACATGCGATACTCTAACAATATACTAGACTTTCTATAATAAGCACAATTATATAAATGCAGAAGCCATATTTTGGTGCTGCTTGAATTAAAACAAGATTGCAGAGGCAGGTTTTGAAAAAGTTTAAATTCAGATTACAGGTAATTTTAAATATGAAAGAAAAAGAGCTGGAAAAAAGGCTGCTGGAGCTTGCTAAAGTCCAAAAAAGCCTCCAGGAAGCAAAAGAACAGCTCGCCAAGCTTGAACATTATCAGGCAGAAATAAACCTTGCACTCGAAGATGTTTTCAGAAGCGGTAATGACCTGAATATCCTCGAGGTGCAAAGATACAGGAATTATATTAATAAGCTGATTGTTGATTCGTCTAACCAGAAAGTCCTTATTACTAATATCACAAAACTCCTCGCCAAAAAACAGCAGGAAGTCAATGAAGTGCTGAAAGAAAAGAAAGTTCTGGAAAAACTCAAAGAAAGACAGCAAAAAACCTACTATCTTAACTTTGAAAAAGGCGAAAGACGCGAGCTCGACGACATTACATCTTCAAGATACCGCATAGCATAGGAATTTAAATGAACGCACAGGCTATAAATTTTAATAATCTTCTTAAAGCAACGGAAACACAGGCTCAAAAAAGTGCTTCCAATGTTTTTGATGTGTCAGATGACCAATTTTCAAAAACCTTTAATGAAATTGTTTCAAAATACGATAAGAATAATAACGCGCCCGTAAAGTCGCCCAATGACGTAAAAAGAAAAGATTCGCCCAGAACAGAAAATAATATTAATAAAAGCAGTGCGGAAGCTCAGGCAAATTCCGCAAATCGCAAGCCGGAAGCTTCGGAGACCCCAAAAAATCAATCTACACCTGTAGAAAACCAGAATAATCAAAATACAGAAGCTGCACAGCAAAATCCTGTAAATGAAGCTAATTCCGAATCTGAAAATACAAATTCAGCGCAGAATGAGCAGTTTGCACAGGCGGAAACGGACGCTATATTTGAAGAAGCGGCACTTAACGCGCTTAATACAGAAGTTTCTGAAGAAATTCCGCTCCAGCCTGCTGCGCAAACCGTACAGACTTCTGAAAATGCTGCGGACGCCGAAGAACAGCGTGCTCTTGCCAATCAAAAAAGAATTAATAATCTTAAAACTACATCGACAACTACTGTTGCGTCCATATCTTCTGATTCTGATGACACAAGCGCCTCTAAGGGCACAGCGGCTTCTGTAATGCTCGCTGAAGTTGAGGAAGGAGCGCAGATAAAAGCTTCCGAAAAAGTTGCGCAGGCAGCAAAAGACGGTACAATTTCCCAAACTCAGGAATTATCTTCACAGGCTAAACAAAGTGCAATGGAAAATCTTCAATCCATTCAAGGAACAGATACAACGGTTGTTGAATCAAAGTCTTCCGCGCAATCCGACACACAATCCAACAGCAATTCTTCTTTTTCTCAGGGGAATGCCGCAGAACAGGTTATAAAAATGTCGATTGAAAATGCCGACGCTGACAGCGTAGTGCCGGTGCAAAATAATCCGTCCAGTCACGCTGATAAAGCTCTGCAAACGGTTTCTTCTGCATCTAAAACACTTGATTTGAATAAGTCGGATATTTTGAACCAGATTGGTACAAAAATGCAGGATTTGCCGGAAACAGGGCAAAGCAAAGTAACGATTATTCTAAAACCCGAACATCTGGGCAGAATACAGCTTGAGATTTTGAATACGGGCGATGGAATAACAGCAAGAATGCTGACAGAAAACCAGCAGGTAAAAGAACTGCTCGACAAAAACATGGAAACTCTGAAAAGCCAGCTCGGGGCGCAGGGCGTTAACGTAAATAACATAAAAGTTGAAAATACGCAGCAAACTTCTCAAAACGCTATGAATTTTGATCGTGAGCAGTTTTCTCATGAGTTTTCGCAGAATCCGCAGGGGCATAATCCCGCAAATCCCGATTCTGCAAGAGCATATGAAGAAAATAATATTGAATTTGTTGAGGATACAGGTGAGATAGAGCCGGAGATTGCACAATCTCAAATTCTTCACGATGGAAAAGTTGATTACAAAGTATAAGGGGTAGAGGAAATGTCAACGATTAATGATACTGTATTAAATTTGCAAAACGCAACAACGCAAATGCAAAAAACTGAAAAGGAACAAAACGGGCCGTCAACCGAACTTGATGGCGATGCATTTCTTACTTTGATGATTGAGCAGCTTAAAAACCAGGATCCGCTGGAGCCGATGGACAACAGCCAGATGATTGCACAGCAGGCAGCTTTGACTCAGGTTACTGAACTTCAAAAAATGAACGAAAATATTAGTACGAACAATATGATTATTCAGGCTACTTCGCTTGTCGGCAAGGAAGTTACCCTGATTGACCCGAATGACACAACAAAAACAATCACCGGAACGGTTACTTCGGCTAATTTCACCAGCTCAACAGCTACTGTCACAGTAAACGGCGAAGAATACCCGCTCGGGCTTGTTATGAGTGTGGGGCCGGACAAAACAGCTTCCTCCGGAGATTCGGGTTCAACTGATTCTTCGGGTTCAACTGATTCGTCTGAATCGACTGATTCATCCGGCGGTGATACTTCAGACAGTTCAACATCAACACAAAAATCATAAATTATATAAGGATGGGAGGATAAATGACACAGGCATTGTACACATCGCAAACCGGTATGAACGGTGCGCAAACAAAACTAAATGTTGTTGCGGACAACATTGCAAACATGAACACGGTTGGTTTTAAACAATCCCGCGTAAATTTTGCAGATATCTACTACAACACGCTATCTTCGGGTTCTGCTCCGAGCTCTAACCTCGGCGGTATAAACCCACGCCAGATTGGTACGGGCGTTCGCGCGGCAGAAATTATTCGTGACTTTACGGGCGGTTCTTCTGTTGCTACGGGCATAAGCACTAACCTTGCTATCAAGGGCAATGGCTTTTTTACTGTACAAAACGGAAACAACGAACTTCTTTACACAAGAGCAGGCAATTTTTCTGTAGATGCCGAAGGATACCTTGTTTTGCCTAACGGATACAAGGCTCTTGGAACCGAAGATCAGAGAAGTTCAACCGGCAGCCAGATACCGATTAAAATTCCGGTAATGATTCAAACCCAAACTATCCCGAATGCGGGAGCCGGCGGAAAAACACTCTCTGAATTGAACGGAAATGTTGCAATTACGAGCGGTACGATTGAAGTTGTTGTTGGCGGTCAGACTACTCCGGTTAATATTGATGCAAACAGCACTCTTAACGATGTTGTTGCCGCTATTAACGGTGTTAATGGCGTTACTGCGACTTTGACGGACGGGAAAATTGATATTAAAGCGGATGACGGCTCACAGGTTGTTCTTAACAACGGCACTTCAAACTTTGTTACCCAAACCGGCTTAACCTGGAACGATGCGACCGGCAGCGTTGAGTCAAAAACCCTCGATTACCAGCAAATTGTCAGAACCGGCACTGACGTAGCAAATTCCCAGAAAGTTACGGCCGTTGATATCCATGAAGACGGCATTTTGGAAGTAACTTATGCAAACGGAGATAAACTCACCGCAATTGCAAATCCTGACGACGAAACAAAACTCATTTTTCGCTATACAACGGGTTCTCCTGCGGTAAATATCACGGGCGATGACCTTGATATTACCGGCGTTGCCGAACCTGCAAACTTCCAACTGCAGATGGCAAATTTTGTCAACCCTGACGGTCTTGTTGCAGTGGGAAGTAATGCTTACAAAGAAGGTCCCAACTCAGGTTCCGCACTTTACGGAAGTATTTCTGCAGGCGCTTTCGGTACAGTAAACTCTGGTGAGTATGAAGGTTCAAACGTTGACCTTGCAGAGCAATTTGCAGATATGATTATTTCTCAAAGAATGCTTGAGGCTAACAGCCGTGTGTTTAACACAGCCTCCAACATTCTTCAGACAATTTCTTATCTCGGTCAGTAGTTCCTGAATAAAAACAAAAAAGCGGACAGTTTTTAAAAAAATCTGCCCGCTTTTTGTTTCTCCTGCTTTGTTTTTTATTTAAATTTCCAACAAATAATCTTCGTGCTACTATAAAAATAAGAAGAAAGGAGCTGTTATGTTTCACGTTTATACAGAAAAAAGCAATACGGATTTTTCAAGAACTCACATAGGTGATTTTTCTGATTTTGAGGAGGCCATGGACGCCGCGGAAAAATCCATCGAGAACAAGCCCGAACTTCACTACATTGTGGAAGAAACAGACGGTTCTTTTGATAGTTACGGCGAGCTTTTGAGGACGGTTGTTGCAAAAAGTTAGGTGAAAAAGCATGACTTTGGCTTTGATTTCGATTTTGACCGGTTTTGCCGGAGAGCTCCAATCAAGTTGGGTATGACAAAGGGTAAAACATAGTCATTCCCGCTAAAGCCGGACTCCCCCGCGAATCGGGTCAACCAGTTAAAAGTTAAATTAAATGTATTAAACATAAAGGAGAAAACACCATGTTAACGAAAAATACCGGAATTATTACGGAATTCAGCGGCGTTGATTTTTCAAAATACGCTTCTAAAACGGGCGATTTTGTAAAAGAATTCAAATCACGCGCAAACCGGAAAGGACAATTCCTGAACTGGGTAAACCTGCCTTCTGAGCAGCTAAAAAGAGTTGATGAAATTTATGAACTTGCCCAAAACCTGAAAAACCAAACAGGCGCTAAAAAATTGAGCGTAATGGGTATCGGCGGTTCAAAACATACCGTTGAACACATGCTTTCAATCAACGGTTTGAACATAAAAGGCGAAGATATCGTTTTTTATTCCGATGTTGATTCGGCAAGCCTTGAAAGATTCCTCTACAAGCTTGATAATGATGTTTTAAATTCTAATTTCATGATTGCTTCAAAATCAGGCTCAACTTTTGAAACAAAAGACGGATTCTTGAGGGTGCTTGATATGCTCGTTGATGCTTACAAAGCTAAGGGCAAATCCGAAGAAGAAGCCCAAAAAGCAGCAAACAAACATTTCATCGCAGTAACTGACGCAAACGCAGAAAAAAGCGAATTGAGAAGAACCTCCAACGAAAATGGATGGCTCGGCGATTTGTTCATCCATGATGATGTCGGCGGCAGATTCTCGGCGTTTGACGATCATGCGCTTTTCACTATTGCTTATGCGGGAATGAAAAAAGAAGATATGAAAGAACTCCTCAACTCCGCGCAGGAAATGAGCGAACTTTCGCTTAGCGAGGATTTGGAAACAAACGACGCATTGAAAGAGGGAATTTTCTGGGCTGACGCTAAATTAAACGGCATTGAGGCATCTGTTCACCAGTATATGGGCGCAATTTTTGAAAATACCGTCTACTGGCACGCACAAATGCAGAACGAATCCGTCAAAGACACGCTCAAGCAGGTTGCGAAAGTGCCTGACGCAATGCACCACAGCGCAGAAGCTCATTTTAACCCCGCAAACAAGCTTGTTTTTGCGCTCACTGTCCCTGTTGACAACGGTGTTTGCAGAGAAAACGCAGAAGCTTATATCGGCGCTTTGACTAAGTCCTACGAAGTTACAGGAAACACTTTTGTTGAAAAAATTGCCACAAAAGGAATGGGCTTAACCCCGGCAGCAGCCGGCGCAATGACCCAGTTAAGAGCTTTTGCAACTGTTTATCAGGAAATCGTCGAAAAAACGATGAAAAACGAAAGCTTCCCCGAAGTTCTTGACAGCGTCCTCCAGCCTCACGTTGAGTTCTACAAAAAGAATTTAAAAGGCGGCGTGGTCGTTCCGGGACGGATTTCCAAGTAAAATTCTTGAAAAAAACAATAAAAAGCAGAACAAATCTTTTGATTGTTCTGCTTTTTGGCAATTTATCCACATAATGAATGATTGAAACTCAATCTGTTGAGCTATAATGGTTGTATGTTACAAGAAGCCACCAAAATAATACAATCTGCCTTTCATGACAGTTTTATAAAAAGATTGAGCCTCTATCTGCACGACTGCGTGCGCGAGGAGGTTCAAAGCTCCACATTCAGAAACCTGAAACAGGACAAAGACAACAAATGGATTTTCCTGAAAGGCGAAGAACAGCTTTTTGCAAAATTCGACGAGCCGTTGAGCCTCGACGGGTCGGACAGTTCTCTTACGGAACTTATGATTTTGAGCGAAATGAGCCAGAAAGACAAATATCTCATTTACGGGCATCTTTTTCTCGTCGGAAAAAGCTCCCGTTCAAGGCGTAAAAACGAATATCTCACCCCACTTCTTTATATGCCGTGCAGGCTTGAGCGAAACGGTGTGAATATTGACTGCGTTTTGCAGGATGAAGTGCTTTCGCTGAACACGGGCGCACTTACGGCGCTTATGCGAAAAAGCGACGACGAAGATGAGATGGAACACATGCTTGACGGGCTTCTTGAGGTCGTTCCCGACCTGCCTTTGACCCAGGAAAAGCTGGATATTTTCCTCACAACGTTAAAATCCATCCTGCCCGATGTCGAAATCTCCTTGAACCACGAGGATGACGACACTGAGAACAATACGACCACGGACAACGATTTTTATAGCACAAAAGTGAACTACGAAAACCTCGAGGAGTTCTCCGAGGAGGCTCAGGCGCCAAAACCATCGTTCAAGCTGGATAAAGTTTGCGTAACCAGCCAGAGCGCAATCATTTTGACAAAACGCCCCTCGATTACTGCGGGAGTTTTGCATGAGCTTATGCAGATTTCCGAAAAACCGAGCGGAATTTTCAGAGAAACAGCGCTTTCCGTAGTAAACGAAGAATATTTGCAGGGCGTGGGCAAGCTTTTCAACAAAGAAAAGACAAAAAAGGACTTAAAAGACTTTTTCCCTGTGACGCCGCTTTCTTTGAGCGATTCGCAGGCTGATGTTTTGAGAAAAATTGAGCAAAATCCGCTCGTTTCGGTCGCAGGTCCCCCGGGAACCGGCAAATCCCAGACCATTGTAAACCTTGTTGCACACCTTATTGCCAACGGAAAAACCGTTCTTGTTGCTTCGCGTATGGATAAGGCGGTGGATGTTGTTGCGCAAAGGCTGAATGAGCTAGGTGCGCCGTTTTTGGCTTTGCGTGCGGGGCGTTTGAATTACCAGAAATCGTTGAGTTTTAAATTGAACGACCTTTTGTCCGATAAAATCGACATTGACACGGGTTATGAGGACGCAATCCTTGTAGATACGGACGATATGCGTGATTTGTTGTGCAAAATTAAAGAACTTGAAGATAAATGCGAAAAAATCCTCGCTTACGAGCGCCAGTGGCACGATACTATTGAAAAATCCGAGCTTTTGGAGCAGGATTTGGGCGAACATGAGTTTGTTAAGAAAAAACTCAGAAAAGAAGAAGTTGATAATGTTAAAAAACTGATTTGCGCAATCGAGCGCAACAAAGAAAAACGCGGGCTTTTCTCGGGGCTCAAAAACATGTGGAACTCGATGAAAATCAAAAAACTACTCGGTGTGAGCGAGTTTTCGACTGATTTTGAGTCGGTTTCACGGGCAAAACGCGAGCTTGAGGTGTCGGATTTGCAGTCTGATTCAAGGATTGCGGAAACTCACATTCACAATATCGGAAATCTCCATCAGCTTCTCGGGCAAATCAAACAGCTCAAAAAACGCCAGAGAACGCTCGCCGTTGATATCCTGAAAAACAAACGCAGAGAAGCTTTAAAGGGGCTTTTGCGTGATGATAAAAAATGCCGCCGCTTAAAAGTCCATGCAAAGGCGATTGTTGAAAGAAAACAGAATTTGCAGAACAGGCTGCTTGAAGAAGAAGATTTCAAGCCGCTGATGGAGGCTTTTCCGTGCTGGTGCGTTACGACTTATGCGGTTTCGGGCTCTTTGCCGATGAAATCGGGGCTTTTTGACGTTGTAATCATCGACGAAGCGTCCCAGTGCGACATTGCAAGCTGCTTCCCTATACTTTTCAGGGCGAAAAGGGCTGTTATCGTTGGCGATGACAAACAGCTTCCGCATTTGTCGTTCCTTGAAAAGGCAAAAGAGCAATCTTTCCTCAGCCAGTACGAAATTCCCGACAAATACCAGCTAATGTGGCGTTTTCGGACTAATTCGATGTTTGATTTAGCAAACTACTATTCAAATTCGCCGGTTTTGCTTGATGAGCATTTCAGAAGCGCTTATCCGATAATTCAGTTCAGCAACAAGGAATTTTACGGCAACAGAATCCGCATTATGACCAAAGATTCGGGTGCTGATGATGTTCTTGAGCTTCATCATGTTACCGAGGGCAAAGTTGATTCGGATTGTACGAGAAATATGCCCGAAGTCGAGGCTGTTATCAAAAGAATCCACGAGTTGATTGCCGACGATGAGGGAAATGACGAAAATCCTGTTTCTATTGGCATTATTTCGCCTTTCAGAGGGCAGGTTGACCTGATTCAAAAGGCTTTGTGTCAGGTTTTGACCGAAACAACCATTCGCAAGCACCAGATTGAAGTCGGTACGGCGCATACGTTTCAGGGTGATGAACGTGATGTGATGATTCTTTCGTTTGCGGTTGCGGACAACAGTTTTGTGCAGAGTTTGACTTTCTTGCAAAAACCGAACCTTTTTAACGTTGCAATTACCCGTGCAAGGAAAAAACTCATCTGTTTTATCTCAAGAAATCCAAAAACGTTGCCGCAGGGACTTTTGCGGGATTATATCGAATATATTCAGCAGTATATTGATGCGGCTAAAGAGGATGAATTCAGAAAAAATACTTATAAAAACGAGTTTGAGCGAAATGTTGCCGAAGCTTTTATAATGGAAGGCTTTAGCGTGAAGTCGGGCTTTGAAGCAGCGGGTGTTTTGCCTGATTTGCTGGTTCAGGACGAGTTCGGACGCGGAATCATTCTTGAAATTGACGGCGTAGAGGACAAAAAGCCTGCAAGGATTAAAGATATCAAAAAACAAACAATCCTCGAGCGTGCCGGATATCAGGTTGAGCGCATAAGTTTCAGAGAATGGCACCATAGTCCTGCGGCGTGCATCAACAGAATAAAATCGTTGTTTGTTGAATAAAATAAAAAATAACCGGACATTCAGTCCGGTTATTTAGCTATTTACCATATTTTTGCTGATATTCGGCGAGCAAATCCTGCATTTGTTGCTGCAATCCCGAGAATTCTTTGCTGACGCTGTATTCCTCGAGTTGTTGTTTGAGCTCTTCGGGGTCGCCCTCGTAGGCTGTGCCGTCTTCCATTGAGTAAGAATATGATCCGTCGTCATTTTTTGTCCTGAATACGGTTGCGCCCTCTGCGTCTGTGTACATAAAGCGTCCATTTTCATCGGTTTGGGGATATCCGCGTTTGATGAAGACTTCTTCAGTCTGCTCCCAGGGTTCTCCGTCCAACGTTTCATAAACTGGCGCGCCGGAGTCGTTAAAAATCGGGTTGTTTTCTTCATCCACACTTTGTCTGAGCTGTGTGCCGGAAAGCGTTTCGTATTGCATTCTTCCGTCTTCGTCGTAGAGCGGAACAGCTGTTGTTTCTTCGAGGAATGATGAATTTCCGCCCATTCCGCAGCCTTCGTTGTGCGTAACTTCGTTTACAAAGCCGGCGATTTGCATATCCAGTTCATAAACAGAGAGTTGCAGGTTTTCTAGGTCGGTCAGCTGTGCTCCGCTGTCACGCTGTGAAGTAAGATAGTTGTATTCCGGTTCACCAATGATTATGTTGGAAACGCCGTCATAATTAAATGCATCTTTGAGTACATTTTGCAATTGTGCCTGATATGTGTAAACCATTGATGTGATTTTGTTTCTATAGCTTACTTCATCTTCGTCAAGCCGCGTTTGTACGTTGGTTTGCTGATTGGCAAAGAAGAATGAAAGGGTCGTCGGAATCATCCCCTGAGCTGTTTCGACGTAATATCTTCCGTGTTTGTCTTTGTAAAGGCCTTCAACCATTGTTTTTTCGTAGAATTCAAATTCCTGCGTTGAAGGTACAAACGGGAGGTTGCACATGTCAATTGCGCGGTGGAATGTCGATTCTGTGTCGATTTCATTGTCAATATAAACGTCATTTACAACATTGCCTTCGGAATCTTCGTACTGATGCTGAACAACGCCGTATTGCGCGTAGACGGACGGGCTGTATTCGCCGTCCATTGCTTCAAAATCGAAGTTTACATTGAACGTGATTACATCTGCGAGTTCGGGGTTCTGGCGAATCATTGCTACTACTTTATCAAGACCAGTTAATGTGCTTACGGCAATTTCGTATTCATATTTGTCGGTTGCGCTGTTGTAAATTGGCGTTAGTGTGTCAACACCGTCAATTTTCAAGATATCATCAGCAGGAAGACCGGCGCTGAGCTCGAAAATTGAAACATGGGCATCATTCATGTAGTATCCGTAATATTTGCCCTGAAAATCGCCTTCTGCGCTGATATTTCCTGTGTAATTCGAGTTGCAGATGGCAATTTTTGTTCCATTTGCATTACCGATAAAGCCTCCGATTCGCTGTGCGCCATCAATACCGGAGACATTGGATGCACAGTTGGAATTGTTGATGGTTACGATTGTGCTTCCTGCTTCGCCAATGAATCCACCCGCGGCTTTTTCTTTAGCTGAAACATTGCCGTTGACCGTTACATTTTCAATCATTACGTTGCGCCCGTTGCCGAATGTTTCAATGTAACCGATTAAACCGCCTGCATAGTATGATGAATTTACGTTTGTATTTGCGGTTGAGTTTGTAATTTTTGAATTTTCTGCCGGGTCGGAGGTCGCCAGTGTGCCAATCATGCCGCCTGTTTTCTGGTGTCCGGTTACAGTACCTGAAACGTAGACATTGTCGATATTTGTATTTTGTGCTCTGCCGATGAGAATGCCTGCTGAGCCTTTGTTGTAGGTTTCCGGCGTGGAAATTGTTGCGTTTGCAATGTTAATATTGGAAATATCCGCATTATCTGTGACCCCGAAGAACCCGATATTCTCGGTTGCTGTTCCGTTCTGGGCATTTATTGTTAGATTTTTAATTGTGTAGCCGTTTCCGTTAAAAATACCGCTGAAAGCTTCTTCTGATGAACCAATCGGCGTCCAATCAACGCCGGTCATATCAATATCACCCATAACGATATATTTGCCCGCCAGATTATTGCTTATTGCCGCTAAATCTTCAGCGGTTTTGATTACTGTATAGCCCTGCGCTATGGCTTCTTCTTCAGAAAGCCTGTTCTGCTCCTGTGCAGTATCAGGAACATCGTCTTTGTCATCAATATCTTCGGAGTTTGAAACTGCACGGGTTTCAGCTGTTTCTACCGGTTCGTTTGTTGCTGGAGCCGGAGTTTTGTCTTCAGGAAACAGATAGTCCATGACGTTTACGTCTTTAAGTGTGGTTCTTGTTGTGGCTTTCTGAGTATTTTCTGCTTTTTGAGCTTCTTCAGCCTTTTTTTGCTCTTCAGCTTTGCGTTTTTCCTCTGCTTTTTTCTTTTCTTCGGCTTTTTTCTTTTCCTCAGCCCTTTTTTTCTCTTCTGCTTTACGTTTTTCTTCTGCCTCGTAGTTAGAATACTGATTGCTCGTGCTGTAGTTGTTAGAAATTTCCATAAAACTCCTTTCGCCGTTGATTTGATATGCTGATGGGTAAGTTTACGTATGTTTTATAATAACGGCATATTTTTGCGAAACTTTAGGAAAAATCTAAGCTGCCAGGTATTGAATTTTCAGACAAGCTTAAAAAACCTCATAAATAAACAATTTCGAGAAGAAAATACAAGTTTACATTTGTTAATATTGTCCGAGAAAAGTTCGTGATAAGGAACGAAGTGACGTGAACGAACTTTTTGA